>OJBB01000015.1_pt1 | contig 121988 bp, 121 predicted proteins | sample 1590401 | NCBI WGS metagenome assembly OJBB01 (sample SAMN05416789, study PRJEB24817) | seawater metagenome | isolation source: Sea water | place: Canada:Atlantic | collected 2013-07 | reverse complement strand
AGCGTGCACGCTCTTCGTTCCAACTGTGATAGCGGCCTATGCCAAGCTCTAAATCATTTGGTGAAGACTTGATTGCTTCGGCCAAAATACTTGAGCCGACCGTAAGGTTGGTGATGGGGTCTAGCAGTTCCGCTGCTGAGCTCACCCGATGCCCATGCCAATGCAAATTGATTTGCATAAGGCCAATATCGAGCTGATATTTTTCACTCTCTTGCAGTGCCTGGTTTAACAGTTGCTCTGCTTCTGTCTTAGATTTGGCGTAGGTTGCGTTTGAACCATTGCGAATTGCGTATGGCCATGGACTGGTCATGTTGAGACCTCGATGTGAAGCCGACTCAGCCAAGGCAACGGCGTAGAGCATGACTGGATCAATACCAACGCGTTGTGCTGCTTTTTCCCACTGATAGCCCGGAAAAGCATAGACTGAAGTGCTTGCGGACATGGCTATCGCTAGGGCAATGGTTTTTGCTTTAATCGTTTTCATTTTTGTCCTCTAATTGATTTCCGAGAAGCGCCTGAATGGCTTTCGGGCTTATTCTTTTTAAAGGCACTGCGCTAAAGTCAGCGATGCCTCTCGTGTAAACTTGTGCCGCTTTTGACCAGTCGCCCACGGCAACCGGCGCTTGCATATCAAATCCTTTTTGCTGGTTCTGATGGTCTGCAATACCCTGTAATAGCCTTGGGTATTCACCCACTTCGTCCCGCAGCAAGTAAGCCTGGTAGCGTGCTAAAAACTCTTTTTGCTTAAAGGGGTATTCCCTGTCGTCAACCTTGCAGAGTTCAACCCATCCCCCCATGTCTGAAATCACGCGGTGAATAAGCGCATCGTCAAACATCACGGATGTCCAAGCGCCAACCTGACGAATAGCCTTGTCGACTTTGTTCCAAGCAACCATGGCTCTTGAGCCAGAGTTGCCATCAATATGCTTGATGACGTCAGCGGGCTTTGGAAAAAATTGCCCTGTATCCGGTGATTGAATATGCCGAGTCAGACCGATTCGCACTTCTTCAATGCTATAAGCACGAAGGGCTTCAAATGCGATGGATAGCAATTGTGGTGATACGCTTTTGCCATACATGGCCCAAGCTGCTCCCCAAACTTCAGCAAACTCGCGTTTATCAACCTCCTGCACTTGAACGAACCTCCCGAATACCTGGTCCGGCCCAGCTTTCAGCAATGCGGCGATTGCTTTCTTCAATGTTCAATTGGTGATTGCTGCCCTTTAGGCTCGTCGATGATTGCTGTACTTCATCAATGCGAACGTACTCGTCTTCCCATTGCCGGTTTAAAAGCCAGTTATGTGGCATAGGGGTCTTAGTCCGATCTTGATACTGCAATCGGTTGTCTCGTTGCTCTTTCCAGCGTGTTAGGACTTCCAAGGCGAGTTCATGGTCTTCATTGAGGCCCATGCGAAGCCATTCTTCTTTGGCTTTCGCTTTTTTTTCTTTGCGTATTTGTACATCCCAGAAGTCTTCAAACTGTATCTGGTCAACAGTTTTAACTGTTGGTTTATTGCTTCTCTCAGAGTCATCCGACCGTTGAGAGTCCCTTACCGGGTTGCCATCTGGCATAAACAATGATGAAAATTCTTCTGGTAGCCGAGCTTGAAAAGCGGCAAGAGATTTCAAAAGCGATGCCATACCAATGAAGTCGGCAGGTACATCTTTAAGCAACCGAAAGGCTGCCTTACCTTGGTTTGGGTTTTCGATTGGGTTGTGCTTCAGAAAGCTCCGAATCAAAGTCCAACCGGATTCCTCGCAACGAATGAGGAACTGATCTTGTTCTAACTCATTTAGAGCCTTGGCAACCTGTTGCTCATCCCAGTTCAAGTCAGAAGCAACGTAACCAATCGGCAATCGAAAGCAGCCAAGCAAATTACAATGTGGGCATGTAAGCAAATACAGTCCTAGCAACTTCGCTGAGTCACTCCAGGACAAAACATTTTGCTTTAGCCAAAAGCGGGTATAGACCTTGCCATAATCACGCATGGAGGTACTCGCTTTTGTGTTTACGTAAAATGCTGACCATTACTTGCCCTAAATCCTACTGGTTACTGGCTTTCAGTTCGCTTGGGCATTCGGGGTAGATGTCCGGTCTTAACTGAGATCGGGTTACCTGTCCTTGCGTAGCTTGTTCGATGGGTAAAACGAATTCAGCGGGAACACGCCCTGATTTATTCAACCAAAACCAGACGTTTTGCTGTTTTGAGTTGATGGCTCGTGCTAATGCTGATTGCCCGCCGACCAAGTCAATGGCACGGCGGAGATGTTTTTGTGTCGTGTTGAACACTTCCATACCGTCTCCTGTTACAATAATAACTGTTACAAGATTGAATGTTACAGTTTAAACTGTAGATTAGTCAACAGTTAAAATTGTTGAAAGACTACAGTTTTATTTGTAGAATACGGGCTTATGAAAACTTTATCCGAACGACTAAACCATGCCTTGCAGCTTACTGGGGTGACTCAGTCTGAGTTGGCTCGTCGCATTGGTATCAAACAGCAGTCGATCAGCCAGATTTGCTCTGGTAAATCGGCTAGGTCTCGTTACACCATGCAGATCGCGGAGGCGCTTCGCGTGAATGCTCATTGGCTCGCCACAGGTGATGGCGAGATTGGCTTGGGGGTCGGTAATGTAGAAGTCGGGCCTGATATTAAGGGAAGAATTCCTCTCATTAACTGGGTTCAGGCCGGTGATTGGACTGAAATAGCGGAGGGATTTGCCCATGAAGATGCTGAGGAGTGGCGTGAAGTCACTGGGAAAGCACATGAGGGTTGTTTCGCACTTCGCGTAAAAGGCGACAGTATGGAAAATCCAAGCGGAAAAAAATCCATACCTGAGGGGGCAGTGATCGTTGTTGATCCTGAATTACCTTACTCTTCAGGTTCATTGGTTGTTGCGCGTTTGGATGATTCGAAAGAAGCAACCTTTAAGCAGTTAGTTATTGATGGTGAACAGAAGTACCTAAAACCTTTGAACCCGCAATACCCTGCAATACCGATCAACGGCAACTGCACCATCATCGGTGTAGTACGACAAGCTATCATCGATTTCTGGTAGCGAAGGAATTTGTGGTTTAGCCACAGTTGTTCATGAGCTGAAGAAGCAACGATTGCAAACAGCTACAACTGAGCATTGGCGCACGCTGAGAGTAAATGGTAACCGATTAGATAACCATTGATTGTTTATAAAGTCAAGATCAGCGAAAATAGCGGCCAATTACGATTAACACGACGGATTTGACAAGTGAAGAACTGAAAAGAGAGTACTTCCAAAAGTGTGTACAAATCCGTGTACAAACTAAAAGAATTTATACATGGCAAACCAAGATTTTCTTAATGAAATCAATAAGCGAAGGACCTTTGCTATCATCTCGCATCCAGATGCGGGTAAAACCACCATTACTGAAAAAGTACTGTTGTTCGGAAACGCACTGCAAACTGCAGGTACGGTAAAAGGTAAAAAGTCTGGCCAACATGCTAAATCAGATTGGATGGAGATGGAAAAAGAGCGTGGTATATCTGTAACTACCTCTGTAATGCAATTTCCTTACAACGATCATCTGGTTAACTTACTTGATACGCCTGGACACGAAGATTTCTCGGAAGATACCTACCGTACACTTACCGCAGTAGATTCTTGCTTAATGGTTATCGATGCCGCGAAAGGGGTAGAGGATAGAACCCGTAAGTTGATGGAAGTCACTCGTTTACGTGACACACCTATCCTGACCTTTATGAACAAGCTTGACCGCGATATTCGCGATCCACTAGAAGTGATGGATGAAGTTGAGAGCGAACTCGATATTCTCTGCGCACCTATTACCTGGCCAATCGGTTGCGGTAAAAGCTTTAAAGGGGTTTATCACCTTTATCGTGATGAAACCATTTTGTATCAAAGTGGCCATGGGCACACTATTCAAGAAGTTCGTATCTTAAAAGGGCTAGATAACCCTGAACTTGAAGATGCCATTGGCAGCGACCTAGCTGAAACTTTACGTGACGAGCTAGAGCTTGTGCGCGGTGCATCAAATGACTTTGATAAAGAGCTCTTTTTAGACGGCCAGCTTACGCCAGTCTTTTTCGGTACCGCATTGGGTAACTTTGGTGTCGATCATATGCTTGATGGCATGGTTGAATGGGCACCTGCGCCCCAAGGCCGTGAGACCGACGAAAGCCCCGTTGAATCGACAGATACCAAGTTCAGTGGTTTTGTATTCAAAATACAGGCGAACATGGATCCTAAGCACCGTGACCGTATCGCGTTTTGCCGTATTGTGTCTGGCAAGTACGAGAAGGGCATGAAAATGCGCCACTCACGACTTGGTAAAGACGTGCGTATTTCTGATGCATTAACCTTTTTGGCCGGTGATAGAGCCTTGCTTGAAGAGGCGTATGCGGGAGATATTATTGGCCTGCATAACCACGGTACCATTCGAATTGGCGATACCTTCACCTCAGGCGATAACTATCGCTTCAGTGGTATTCCTAACTTCGCACCAGAATTATTTAAGCGCATTCGATTGCGAGATCCGCTAAAACAGAAGCAATTGTTAAAAGGCCTTATCCAGCTTTCTGAAGAAGGTGCAGTACAGGTATTTAGGCCACTTGCCAATAATGACCTAATTGTAGGTGCGGTAGGTGTGCTTCAGTTTGATGTGGTCGTCGCCCGCTTGAAGGCAGAATACAATGTTGATGCGTTGTACGAGCACATTAACGTAAATACAGCCCGATGGGTGTACTGTAAAGACGAGAAAAAGCTGGATGAGTTCCGCCGCAAGGGTGAGCAAAACCTTGCACTAGATGGTGGCGATAATCTTACCTATATCGCACCTACTAGAGTGAACTTACAGCTGTCTCAAGAACGTTTTCCAGACATCGAATTTAAAAACACGCGCGAAAATTAAGATAAAGAACAACTATGAATATACATGCATTATTAATTAATCGATTTAGTGAAGCTTTAGAAACAATGGGTGTTGAAAACGCACCTATTCCAGTATCGCGCAGTGTTCGTCCTGAATTTGGTGAATATCAATTCAATGGCGCAATGGCGTTGGCGAAACAACTTAGACAAAAGCCTCGCGATATTGCAGAAAAGATTGTTGAGATTGTAAAACTTGACGATGTAGCCAGTAAACTAGAAGTGGCTGGCCCTGGTTTTATCAATGTCCATTTGAACAACGAGTGGCTGGCAAATCAGTGTGAGCTAGCGCTACACGACCCACGTATTGGTGTAGCAAAATCGCCAGAGCAAACCGTAGTGGTCGATTACTCTTCTCCAAACCTAGCCAAAGAAATGCACGTAGGGCACTTACGTACCACCATTATTGGTGACGCTGTAGTTAAAGTGTTGGAGTTTTTAGGTCATAAAGTCATTCGCCAAAATCACATGGGTGATTGGGGGACGCAGTTTGGTATGTTGTTGGCGCATTTGTCAGACAAACTGGAACAAGAAGTGGCTGAAACGGCGTTATCCGATTTAGAAGACTTTTACCGTGAAGCCAAAGTGCGTTTTGATGACGAAGAAGGCTTTGCCGATCGTGCCCGAGAATACGTGGTTAAGCTTCAAGGCGGTGATGAAAAGTGCCTGAGCTTATGGGAAAAATTCATTGATGTGTCTATTGCACACTCTGAAGACGTTTATAAGAAATTAAACGTAAGCTTAACCCGTGCTGATATTATGGGTGAGTCTGCCTATAACCACGATTTAGCTAACGTGATAAGCGAGTTAAAAGAAAAAGGTATAGCAGTAGAAGATCAAGGCGCTCAAGTAGTATTTATTCCTGAGTTGGCCGACAAAGAAGGCAATCCTGCGGTTTATATTGTACAAAAATCCGGTGGCGGATATTTATATGCCACCACAGACTTGGCCGCCATGCGCTATCGTAGTGGTACGTTAAACGCCGACAGAACGCTTATTCTTACTGATGCTCGCCAAGCGCTACATTTCAAGCAAACCGAAATAGTAGGTCGTAAAGCGGGATTCATGGAAGAGGCACAAACCTATGAACACTGCCCATTTGGCATGATGTTAGGCAGTGATGGTAAGCCGTTTAAAACCCGTACCGGCGGTACGGTTAAACTGGTTGAATTATTAGATGAAGCAGTAGAACGTGCAGGTAAATTGATTGCCGAACGTGACAACGACTTATCAGAAGATGAATTAGCCGAAGTTGCCCGTAAAGTAGGTATCGGCGCAGTAAAATATGCCGATTTAAGTAAAAACCGTACCACTGACTATATGTTTAACTGGGACACCATGTTGAGCTTCGAAGGTAATACTGCCCCGTATTTGCAATACGCTTACACGCGGGTTAAAAGCTTATTCAGAAAAGCAGGTGTTGCTATTGAAACCATGCCAGTAGATATCAATATTGTTGAAAAACAAGAGCATGCTTTGTCGGTACTGTTATTGCAGTTTGAAGAGGTGGTAGGCTTGGTATCACGTGATGCCACGCCACATGTGTTGTGTACATACTTGTACGAACTAGCTAGCGCCTTCATGAGCTTCTACGAAGCCTGCCCAATGTTAAAAGACGGCATCGATTTGAAAGTAAGAGACAGTCGTCTTGCTTTATCAGCGCTAGTTGCCAATACGTTAAGCCAAGGGTTGAACTTGCTTGGTATCGAAACATTGGAAAAAATGTAATTCAGATAGCGTAAGCGATATCGGCTGAATATTTGCGAATGCACATATTCAGCATGCAATACCTATGTTTTTACTTAAAAAAGCTGACACTCGTGTCGGCTTTTTTATGCCTCGTTGTCGAGAAGCTGTGGTGTAGGAGATTTCCACTCGGTTTTAGTGGACCAATGTGCTATCCATTCAGGCATATCAGTGGCGGGCATAGGCCGAGCTATACCGTACCCTTGTGCTAGCTCGCAGCCTAAATTTAATAACGATGTGCCATGGGCAATAGTTTCCACCCCTTCAGCAATAACACTGCGATTAAATGATTTGGCTAGGGCGATAACCCCCACTACAATAGTTCTATCTTCAGGATCGATTAACATATCACGCACAAAGGTTTGGTCTACCTTGATGACCTTTGCCGGCAATCGTCTTAAGTAAGTGAGAGAGGAATAACCGGTTCCAAAGTCATCAATGGCAAACGTGACCCCTAGTTTTACGCAATCATCCATAATTTCCGCGACTTTTTTAATATCGCCTAGCTTACTGGTTTCTAATACTTCTAACTGAAACGCTTCAGGGGGAACATTGGGAACTTTAGCCAACAGACGAGATAAGCGAATAGGAAAGTTTCTTTGCTGAATCTGCAACGCAGAAATATTCACACTAATGGGAATATGAACCCCTAATTCCTTCCAGCGACTAAATTGCTGCAATGATTCTTCGATAACCCATTCACCAATGTCTATACTGAGCTGGTGATTTTCAATAAAAGGTAAAAAAGCTGCAGGGGAAAGTATGCCGTCAACAGGATGTTTCCAACGAATAAGGGCCTCTGCGCCAATAATTTCTCCAGTGCGCATATTCACTTTCGGTTGATAGTAAAGCACGAACTCTCTGTTGTGTAAGGCTGTTGTTATACTCTGGAGTATTTCATGACGTGCTTTTATGGCGTCCTCAGACTCTATATCAAATAGGTGATAGCAATTTTTACCTTTCTGTTTTGCCACATACATCGCTTGGTCAGCGTGGCGGATAAGCTGGTCGGCATCGGTGTTGTCTGCAGGGTAAAGCGTTACCCCGATACTGGCAGATACTTTAAGTTGATGCTCACCAATTTTTACCGGTTCAGATGCGACTCTGAGCATATTCTTAACGATGGCAGCAAAATCTTGAACTTGCTTTAGGTTGGCCAATACCGCAACAAACTCGTCACCTCCAAAGCGTGAAATAGTGTCAGTTTCTCGCAATGTTCCTTTTAAGCGGTGAGCCAAAATGACAAGTAGTTCATCACCTACACTATGGCCGAAGTTATCATTTATTTCTTTGAAACCATCTAAATCGAGTAGGGCGACTGCCACAAACCCCCTGTCAGATTTACACTGGGCCAGTGTTTTATCTAGTCTCTCAGCAAGCAATGAGCGGTTAGGCAAATTAGTTAACACGTCATAATGCGCCATATGCTCTAATTTATATTGCTGTTCTTTGGCTTCAGAAATATCGCTAAATATAGCGATGTAATTCTTAACATTACCTTCATCATCATTAACCGCGCTAATGGTTAAAAGTTGAGCGTAAACTTCATGATTTTTACGTTTATTCCAAATTTCTCCCGCCCAATAGCCTTTGCTTATAATAGATGCCCATAGGTGACGGTAGAACTCAGGAGACTGCTTTCCAGATTTAAACATATTGGGCTTTTTGCCTAACACTTCGTTTCGCTCATAGCCTGTTATATCAACGAAGGTTTCGTTCACATCTATAATATTGGCGTCGCTATCTGTGATGAATATGCCTTCTCTTGCGTGAGAAAACACACTTGCTGATAATTTTAGTTTTTCTTCTAGATGCTTGTTCTTAGTTATGTCCTGAACTAACGAGGTTACGCTTATCACATTGCCAGCTAGGTCAAGAATAGGAGTGCTATACCATTCGCAGATTATTGGGTGACGTAGTTTAGTAACGTTTTTATTTATTTTTCGCTTTGGCGCCTTTTTCTTAAGCAGTTGAGCGAATCCGTTGTCTATTTCCGTTTGAAGTTCAGGGGGGATAATGAGCTCCGAGGCATGTTTACCAATCGCTTCTTCTTTTTTATAGCCAAAAATAAATTCTGCCGATTTATTCCAATCGGTACAGATAAGCTGAGGATCCCAGGCTATGCACCCTAAAGGCGTATTTTCGATATGACTTGCTAATATATTTTTACTTTCCAGCAAGGAAGCTTGGCTATCGATGAGTCGTTTTTCTGCCTCAAGCCGTGTTTTTGCCATCGAAGTGAAGCGTTGCTGTAGTTTAACCAACTCAACACTACCATGCATCGGCGCGTCGCTTACCTCTTTGCCCTCAGCAAGAGCTTTAGTAGATTGAAGTAAAGTGCGTATTGGTTTCAGTACATTTCTTCGCACCCCCCATACTGAGACACCTACAAGTAGCATGACTATCGCGGTCAAAATTCCCGCCGTTTTAATCAATCGTTTATTAATGGCTTCAAGGGTTTGTTTAAGAGGAATGCCCACCGTGATATTGATTTGCTTGCCATCTTCAAATAATGGGCGTTTTACATAAACCCGTTGATAGGGGGCATTGCTAACAAAGGCGCTGGAATTAGTTGCAGTATTGGAACTATCTATTGCAGCGCTGGAGGTGTTTAATGGGGTCCCTAAGAGGCTATTGTTCGTTGGATATGCGGCAACAATTTTATTCTCGCTATCGGTAATGTAAGCCACGGTATTATCAGGTAAATGGGACTCAGAGAGTGCTTCACTCCACCATTCTAGTGAGATAACCGCTACCACTAACGCCACCACAGAATCGTTTGTAGTGTTCATTACCGGATAGGCAAAATTCACACTGGTAAGGTTAGTTGCTCGGTCTATTTGAAATTCACCTATCGAAAATTCACGAGTAGCTAGCGCCTCTTGAATGTAAGCGCGATCGAAGACATTTACGGGGGTTTTTATGGGGTGGGCGTTACACAGTAGTTCGCCATCTGCCCGTGGTACGCCGAGGTTAATATAGTTACTATTTACCTTAAGTACATCGGCAAGAAATGCACTGCATGCTTGGGAGTTTGGATTTTTAACCGCATCGAAGCTGGCAAGGTTTTGCAGAAAAATACGTGTTTTATCAATAAGCGCAGATTGGAATTTTGAAGTGGCTTGGGCGGTATTAACCGATTGGCTTATGGCAGCTTCTACAGCGCGCTCTCTTTCAACGTATGAGTCGTAAAAAACACCAATCAACCCTGGTAGGGCAACCATAATGATGAGAAGAATTATTCTCGACTGCAGTGTTTGAAAAAGATACGCCATGTAATTTTTTATAAATCCATTTTACGAAGGTGACTACGAAAAATGTAAGATTTATCGTAGTGTATAAACATAGCAAACCGTGCGTTATCTTTGGTTGTATTGCAAGCGCACTGGCAACTGGGGTAAGTATAGTAATAATACTATAAAAGCGTTAACTATGATTAACGTGTTGCTTTAACTAAATTTTATTGAATGCGTCACGACTTGTTTACTAATAGAGTAGGGAACTATTTTACAGTAACGTTTAATTAATAGGCCCGCCCTTCGCATTTTTATGTTCAATAATGTAGTAATGTATCCGCAACGGCACGTTAAATTTGTAATGACACCAATACAGGAATTTATATTATGACGAAGCTACTTGCTTTTGCTGGAAGCACACGGAACGGCTCTTTTAATCAAGCGATACTCACGGTTGCAGCTGAAGGAGCTCGGGAGTCGGGCGCCAAAGTAACTGTGGTTAATCTAGCCGATTATCCAATGCCTCTGTTTAATGAAGATGAAGAGAAAGTGTCTGGCGTGCCAGAAAATGCAAGAGCCTTCAAGCAGCTGTTAACTGAACATGATGGTTTCTTAATTGCTTCTCCAGAGTACAATTCGAGTTATCCTGCACTACTTAAAAATGCCATAGATTGGGCTACTCGCATGGAAGAAGGTGATAAACCCATGCAGGCTTTTAAAGGCAAGACGGCAGGGATTATGGCTGCATCTGCCGGCGGTTTGGGCGGAATGAGAGTATTAGTGGTTTTACGCATGCTATTGGCAAACATAGGCGTTACGGTGTTACCAGCACAACTTGCTGTAGCCAAAGTGAATACCTTAATGGATAACAATGGCGTAGTAACCGACGAGAAAACCATCAAACAACTTAAAAACTTGGGTAAACAAACCGCTGAATTAACGATGAAAATGACCGCACAGGTTCTATAAGGTAGGGCTAGTGCTCAGGCGAGGGGGCGACAAATCGTCGCCTCTATTTTTTCTCAATCTAGCCTTTTGTAATTTAGTCTTGCTCTACTTCATTAATAAACCACTTGATCACATTACCTATTGCAAAGTTAGCATATTGGTCTGAACAAATCTGATATCCCCGAGTTTCAGATTTTAATCGCGGCCCTAACTCAACAAGTTTACCATCTTCTATAAAAGGGTTTATTAACCCTTCCCATCCTAAACAGAGACCATGCCCGCCAATTGCCGCTTCAACAATAAGGGGGTAATTGTTGTAACGAAATAAAATTGGACTAGAAGAAGGCTTCACATTTAACGCTTGTGCCCAGCGTTGCCAATTTAACCACCTAGAATCATCTACATCTTTATGCAGTAGAGGAAGGTTTCTAAGGTCACTAAGCATTTGGCCGGCCTTTAAACCATGATTAATAGCGAAATCCGGAGAGCAAACCGGGAAAACCACTTCGGGAATTAACATCTTTTCAAACTGGTATTTACCAATTTTTGATGAGAAGTGAAATAATATATCTGCATGTGCAGTGGTGAGGTCGCTTAAGCTATTCGTGGGTTGGATTTCAAAAAGATAAACAGGAAAGGCTTGTTGTAAACGTTGTAGCCTAGGCATTATCCAGTGAAACGCAAAGCCAAAATAGGCACTAATAGATATCTTTGTTTTTGTATCGCGAAAATCTTTACGAGCATTATCAGTAGCACGCAGAATAGATGATGTAGAGCCTCTTAACTCGTTGTAATACTTAAGCCCTTCAACGGTAGGGGTAACGGGTTTCTTACTACGGTCAATTAAAATACCACCTACCACATCTTCCAGGGCGCGAATTCTTTGGGATACCAATGGCTGTGTAATACCAAGATCTTCCGCTGCTAATGTCATAGAGCCATGTCTTACCGTTGCTTCAAAACACAATAAGCCGTTAAGGGTAGGTAACTCAGATTCTTTCATTATTACTAATTTGCATGTTAGCTATAAGGCTTTGCTACTGTAATATAAACCACGATTACTTGATACTTCTCTTATTGATTTTTAAGGGAGATTCTCGTGCAGCAAATAGACTATGTTATCAACGAAGCGAATGCTTCCGTGTCAGCGATTGTAAATGGACAACACTATCCTTTACCCGCATTGTGGCTTCGAGAGCGTTGCCAAGATTCTGAAAATCTTGATAAAACCACCAAACAGCGCTTTTTTGACCCACATCAGCTAGATGAAAATGTGTCGCTGACCAAGGTAGAAAAGAAGCACAATACCCTAGCTAACCTTACGTTTAGTGACGGGTATTCAGGTGAGTACGATTTGAATGAGTTCGCTGCCGACTTCGATGTTTGGGACGGTGCGCCTAACGATATAGCGTGGAAAAGCGATGTAGACAAGTCATTGTTTCATATTGATTTAGCTACATTGAAATCACAAGAGGGTTTAATTAAAGGAATAGAAATATTTTTAACCTACGGCGTATTAATTGTTGATAACGTGCCTACTGAATCCGACGCGGTATTAGAAGTAGCAAATTTATTTGGGCATGTAAGGGAAACTAACTTTGGTAAGTACTTCGAGGTATTTACCCGTCCAAATTCGAACGATCTTGCCTATCGCTCTGTGCCGTTAGGGCCGCATACTGACAACCCTTACCGTAACCCCATGCCGGGTATTCAACTTCTGCATTGTTTAGAAAATCAGACTACCGAAGGATTGTCGACGTTGGTCGATAGCTTGTCAGTTTTAGAACAGCTGAAAAAGGAAGATCCGGAAGGTTTCGCCCTGCTTTGCAAGGTACCTGTTCGTTACCGTTATTACGACAACGATGTTGATTTGATAGAAAGACGTACCATGATTGAGTCTGACCCTAGTGGCAGAATTACGGGTATCGCATACAGCCCTCGCTTGGACTATTTGCCGTTGTTACAAGATGAAGACATGATTATATTTCATCGAGCCCGTAAACGTTTGGGGCAGTTGTTATGTTCGCCTGAATACGAATGGCGCTTCAGATTAGAGCCGGGGCAATTGCAGATGTTCCACAACACCCGCGTATTACATGGGCGCACCGGGTTCGACCCGAGCGAGGGGCGACGTCACCTGCAAGGCGCTTATATTGATATTGATGCGCCGAAAGGCCGTTACAATGCGCTTAAAAGAAAGCAAAGCTCTATTCGCATCCAGGATGAACTCGAAGCAGAAAATACGAACGGTGAGTTTAAAATAGTTAATAGCAAAGCTACAGCAGAAACAGCAGAAATGAGAGGTTAAGAAATGGAAACTGTTCAATTTCGCCAAATGAAAGACGGAACAAAAGAAGAGTATTTGTTTCTTACCAAACATGAAGATGAATACGCGAAAGGCTTGCCCGATAGAATATTGGAAGCGCTTAAAAATTTAGAGAACACCTTATCGGGTTATCAGGTTTCACGGCTTGGACACTCACTACAATCAGCAACTCGTGCTGAAGCCGATGGTGCCGATGAGGAAATGATAGTCGCGGCACTTATCCATGATCTTGGTGATGACTTAGCGCCGCACAATCACTCACAATACGCGGCTTCAATTTTGCGCCCCTACGTACGCCCCGAAGTAACTTGGATTATCAACCAGCATGGGTTATTTCAAAACGTGTACTACGCCCACTTTTTAGGGGGCGATCCGAATGAGCGCGACTATTTAAAAGATCACCCTTGGTATCAAGCTTGTGTGGATTTTTGTGAAAAGTGGGATCAGTCGTCATTCGACCCTGATTACCCAACTAAACCACTCTCACACTTTGAGCCCTTAGTCAGAAAGATATTCTCTAGAACGGCTTTCGATCCTCAGTATGTAGGTGAACAAACCATGGGGAAAAGTGCAGTAGATATCGCTATGTCGGGGACGAGTGAGTAAATGGTGTAAGCCTTGTAAATGTTAGGTAAAGGCATAAGTGGTTCTGTTCTTGTGTTGGTCTATACCCCCATATAACTAAGTGCACGGCATAGTCGCCGTACTCTTAATTTGTTGGGAGTAATACTTTATGAAACTACTTATGAAATTACGCTTAATACCCATTATTTGCTCAATCACTTTGCTAAGCGCGTGTGCGGTGCCGCTGCATGGAGGTGGTGCTCGTGGCGGCTTTCACGGTGGAAATGCCGCACTAAGTATCGGCGCTGGCATTGCGGCAGGGGTTGCTGTCGCCGTGCTTGCATCTCCGCGATATGAGCCGGGGCATAGGGTGAAGCACTTACCTAAAGACGCTGCCTTTATCCGCCATCGAGGCATAGACTATCGATATAGAAATGGTGTGTATTATCGCAAAATGGGGGGCGATTTTACGGTAGTGCTTCCACCCCCTGGTGTCATCATTCACACCCTGCCTGACCACCCTGATACTATTTTTGTCGATGGGGAAACTTACTATGTCGTAGAGGGGGTGTACTACAAGCGCATAGATGGTGAGTATATCGTAGTGAAGGCTCCTGTTGAGTGGCCGCGAGCAGAAACCAACGAGTATGAAGCAGGCAAGCGCTATGATGTCCTTCCCGAAGATGCGCAGCCAGTAAAAGTACATGGCACTCAATACTTTTTGTACGGTGGTTTATATTTTCTTCCCCAATCATCTGAAGGGAAAGTTAGCTATCTAGCGGTAAGATTGAACTAGGGTTGTGAGGGCACCAATTTTTCATATTGCTATTTTATTCATAGACATGACACACTGAAAAACTACGCTTGTTTATGAATGGAACGTGAGTTCATGCTACAAAAAATTATTACGTTTTCTTCCAGTATTTTGCTGTCGATACTGGCTATTTTATTGTGCTTTGGTGTGTTAGATGCATTATGGCTAGGTTGGATAGCCCGAGATTGGTATACCACTGAAATGGCGACCTTACTGCGGGAAAACTATATTACCTGGCCTTGGGTGGTGTTCTATTTAATGTATGGTTTTGTCGTCTTTGTATTAGCCGTAGTGGCGAACAGAGATAAACCACTTTACTACGCAGGTATTGATGGAGCGCTGCTTGGGCTCGCCAGTTATGGTGCTTATAACCTAACCAACTACAGTATTGTTGAAGGCTTTACGCTGTTTATAACCGTGGTGGATTGGGCGTGGGGCACCTTCTTAACCAGCGCAAGCGCAATGGCTGGCTGGGTAGGTTTTCAAAAAGCGAGAAAGCCAGACAGCATCTGAACTGATCGTTCGAAAAAATAGTTAGCTTTTAAAAAGAGGGTTTACGACATTTTAAAAGCGTAGCGAGCAGGTTCATTGCTGGCTACTAACTCATGAATTACGCGCGGCAAGCAAGCGCAATTCTTTTGAGATATACATTCTGTTGGTTTGCATGTAAATCCATAGTTTGGTCGCAATTTGTGCCTGAAAGCTCAGTATTAATAATACCCCCCAGAATACTTGCTCATTCTGGTGAACCGTAAAAAACTGATAGCCAGTGTAAAAAAGAGCAATAGAAAATAGTACACCTAAGCCGTAAGCTGCTTTCATCATCCAGCCCATGTTGCTACTGAAACCTAGTTTAAGGTAACCGCCTAAACTTTTGTTTTCACTCATTAATGAGTCAAGTTCTTCTGATTGCTTATTAAGATCTTGTTTTAGCTTTTGTTCAAAGTTCATAGTTAGATTCCTCGTATATAGAAGTGCGAAGCGTTTCTCTTGCGCGTGATAACCGTGATTTAACGGTTCCTTCTGGAACATCCAGCGCAAGCGCGGTTTCCTGAACTGAAAGCCCATTTAAGTAATGAAGCTCTACTACGTCAGCTTCAGATGCAGGCAAGCCTGCTAGTATTGGCATAAGCTGGCCCATGTCCAAAGCTTGGTCTGCTACTTGAGAGTCGCTAGCGTCTTCATGAGCGCTATTTGCTAATATTTTATTTTTACTGCTTTTCACCGAGTCAGAAATTTCCCACTTCAGTGCTTTGAATAACCAGCTTCTAAACAGGGTGATATCGTCAAGCGTTTTAATTCTCTTACTGATTTTTAACCACACATTTTGTACAAGATCTTCGGCTAACATATTGTCGTTAACCCGCACAAACGCAAAGCGCTTCATAGGTATGAAAAAGTGCGTGTAGAGCATATTAAATGCATGGTCATCACCATGCTTTGCTTGCAGTGCGAGCAGGTTAATCATGTCTAAAGTTAACGCTGTAGATTTGCTCATAAATACCGCAAAATTAATTCAATAAGTCCTTTCAATAAGGCCCTCAAAAAATCCAGTAGGGCACGTAATACATCACTTGAAAAAGTACAGAGTCCATGTCGTATGGTAGCCGTTTTCTTACTAATACTGTTACTAATCTTGGCGCGGCTTTTGGGGCTATTATTGTAACGATAAGTATTGATTTTGTTGTTAGTATGGCAGCACAGTTTCATTCGATGTCACTATAACAGTGTGTATTAATTATTAAAGACGACAAATACACTCACTAGGTTCGTACACTTTTAACTTTTTATTCTAGATTTTGCCTTTGTCCTAACCATGCTCTTCATCTTATAGGACTCTGGAATTTGTTTTTTTAGATATGACACCCATTATCGGGTTAATGAAATTCTTACCAAGTCGCTAAATAAACCTGTTCAGGCGACTGTTTTATTTCTCAAAGCCCCTATCAAATTTCGTCCAAATTCGGTACTATCCGCGGTCTTATTTTACAGTTGATAAGCGGACTATGTTTGAAGTAAACCCCGTTACCAATGCGATAAAAGATATCCGCGAGCGCACCGACGCGCTTAGGGGGTATCTTTGACTTTGATGCGAAGTCAGAGCGCTTAGAAGAAGTTAACCGAGAGCTTGAAAGCTCCGAGGTTTGGAACGAGCCGGAACGCGCACAAGCGTTAGGCAAAGAAAAGGTGGCCTTAGAGCTGGTTGTAGAAACGATTCACAACCTTGAGCAGGGCACCGAAGACGTTGAAGGTTTGCTTGAACTCGCCGTCGAAGCAGAAGATGAAGAAACTTTCGATGAGGCCAACAAAGAACTAGAAGGCCTGCTGGAGCAACTTGAAAAGCTTGAGTTTCGCCGTATGTTTTCCCAGCCTAACGATGCCAACGATTGTTATATTGATATTCAATCTGGCTCTGGCGGTACAGAAGCGCAAGACTGGGCGAATATGCTCCTTCGCATGTACCTTCGTTGGGGTGAAGCCCACGGCTTTAAGACCGAACTTATTGAAGTGTCTGATGGCGACGTAGCGGGTATTAAAAGTGCTACCTTGCGTATTGCGGGTGAGTACGCTTTTGGTTGGTTACGTACCGAAACGGGTGTGCATCGCTTAGTGCGTAAGTCACCATTTGACTCAGGTAACCGCCGTCATACGTCATTTTCATCAGCGTTTGTTTACCCTGAAGTGGATGACGATATCGATATTGATATAGACCCTTCAGATTTACGTATTGATACTTACCGCGCATCTGGCGCGGGTGGTCAACACGTAAACAGAACAGATTCCGCGGTGCGTATTACCCATGAACCTACAGGTATTGTAGTGCAGTGCCAAAACGACCGCTCGCAGCATAAAAACAAAGATCAGGCGATGAAGCAGCTGAAAGCTAAACTCTACGAGTATGAGCTTCAAAAGCAAAACGCCGAGAAACAAGCGATGGAAGACAGCAAGTCAGATATCGGGTGGGGAAGTCAAATTCGTTCATACGTACTAGACGACTCTCGCATTAAAGATTTGCGTACAGGCGTGGAAACACGCAACACTCAGGCCGTGCTAGATGGTGGCCTGGATAAATTTATCGAAGCCAGCCTTAAATCAGGGCTGTAATCCGAACAACGAAAGTGAATAGGTTATGACTGACCAACAAACCGACGAAAACAAATTAATTGCTGAGCGCCGAGCAAAACTAAGCGCAATTCGTGAGCAGTGCCGTGCAAATGGCTTCCCAAACAGCTTCCGTCGTGAAAACTATGCTGACGAACTTCAAGGCAAGTTCGGTGAATTAGATAAAGAAACCTTGCAAGAGCAGGGTAACAAAGTAAGCATTGCTGGCCGTATTATGGCTAAGCGTGGCCCGTTTATGTTGCTTCAAGACATGACTGGTCGCATTCAAGCTTACGCAGACAAAGACACCCAAAAAGCCCTTAAAGCGCAGTACGGTGCGTTAGATATTGGTGACATTATTGGTGTTGCTGGTGTTTTGCATAAGTCGGGTAAAGGCGACTTATATGTGAACACGGAAAAGTATGCATTGCTAACAAAAGCGCTGCGCCCTCTACCAGAAAAGTTCCATGGCCTAAGCGACCAAGAAACCAAATATCGTCAGCGTTACGTTGACCTTATTACCAGCGAACAAACGCGCAAAACCTTTATGATCAGAAGTAAGATTGTAAATGGTATTCGTAACTACCTTACTCAGCGCGACTTCCTTGAAGTAGAAACGCCTATGCTGCAGGTGATCCCAGGTGGTGCAACTGCGAAGCCGTTTGTTACACACCATAATGCGTTAGACATTGATATGTACTTGCGTATTGCCCCAGAGCTTTACTTGAAGCGTTTGGTAGTAGGTGGTTTCGAGCGCGTGTTCGAAATTAACCGTAACTTCCGTAACGAAGGGCTTTCAACACGTCATAACCCAGAGTTCACCATGTTGGAATTTTATCAGGCCTATGCTGATTTCAACGACCTGATGAACCTAACAGAAGACATGTTGCGTACTCTTGCCGAAGATATTTTAGGTTCTAGTGTTATTACTAACACCACTAAAGATACCGACGGAAACGTGGTTTCAGAAGTACAGTATGACTTTGGTAAGCCGTTTGAGCGCTTAAGCATGGGCAACGCCATTTTGAAATACTGGCCAGAAGCTAATGAAGCCGCTATTCGCGACCCAGAAGCGAACCTTGATGCACTTAAAGCCATGGCGAAACAGTTGCATATTAAAGAGCCTGAAGTTGATGGTATTTGGGGTGCTGGTAAATACTTATGTGAAATCTTCGAAGCCACTGCGGAAGAGAAACTTGAACAGCCAACGTTTATTACCGAATATCCGTGGGAAGTATCGCCACTTGCTCGTCGTAACGATGAAAACCCATTCATTACCGACAGGTTTGAATTCTTCGTTGGCGGCCGTGAGCTAGCAAACGGTTTCAGCGAGTTAAATGACTCTGAAGATCAAGCTAAGCGTTTCTCTAAACAAGTTGAAGAGAAAGATGCAGGTGATGATGAAGCGATGCACTACGACGAAGATTATATTCGTGCGTTAGAGTATGGTTTGCCGCCTACGGCCGGTGAAGGTATTGGTATTGACCGTTTGGCAATGTTATTTACTGACAGCCCAACGATTAAAGACGTGATTTTATTCCCGCATATGAAACCTGAAGTGTCGAAAGGCGCCGAAGAAGAATAAGCTGCGCAAATAACGTTATGCGTTAGTTACTTTATATAAAGTAGCGTTATAAAATACTGCGTTATAAATTATAAAAACAGCTTACAGCGCTTATGTTAAACGCGCAGTGATTTGTTTTGTAAGAAGGGTATTGAGGGGAACTTCAATACCCTTTTTTTGTGCCATGCTAACAATGTAACCATTAATAGCTTCAATTTCGGTTTGCCTTTGGTTCTTCACATCTTGATGCATACTGGAGTAATTGCTGCCGGTAAGGCCAGCAACTTTAATTACCTGCTGTTCAATTTCAATAGCATCAAAAGACTGCCCACATGCGTTTGCCACTTGAGCAAACTCTTCACAAAGTATTTTACGTTCTTTCGCAAACAGATCACCAGCAATATGGCTATTGGTTATATTATTCAGCGCAGTTAGCGGGTTTATCACCACGTTAATAGCAAGCTTGGCCCACAACGCTTTCATGATGTCAGTTTGATAACGCACTGGTGGAAGTAGCGCATGTAAAGTGTGACACACACTTTTCGCCCACTCAGGCATAGTGAGTTGTTTGTGTGAAACCAAATGGGGAGCAATACCAATTTGGGTGTTGCCCACACCGGTGTAAATAACCTGAGTTGACGTGCGCTTCATTGCCCCATGGCTGGTGGTAGCAAGCAGCAATGGTTGCTGGGCTGGCAATATAGATTTTGCTATTTCATACCCACCCATACCATTGTGTAGAAGCACAACAGGGGTACGCTTATCGATAAGTGGCAGCCATTGAGTAAGCGCGGTTTTCAAGTGGTGCACTTTTAATGGCAATACCAACATATCGCTAGGCGAAAGATGTGGCTTGTTACTGTTGATTTGCCTAATGGGGTATTCGGTGCCGTCAGTCCATTCTACAAAATAGGGTGTGGGTGTCTCAGTTTTAGCGGGCTCAAATTCAGGTTTCTCTATACTCGCTTTGTTAACTTGAAACACTGGGTTTCTTGGGTAAAGCCCGTAAGGTAAGCCTTGTTTTTCTGCAGCCCCAGCAAGTAAAGAACCAATAGCGCCACTGCCCGCAATGTGGATTTTTTTTATTTCGAGCTGCTCAGCCTTAAATTTGCCTTGTGCCTGCGACTTGCTCTCACCCAATAGGTTTTCTGTTCCTTTCGCACCTTGCTTGGCTTTTTGACCTTTCATAAGCTTTAGGTTTTGCTAACTAGCTGTAGTAAAGAAGAGGCAATCGCAGGCCAATTGAAGGTATCTGGCTCAGGTAATTCAGTAAGCCAACGCTTTACTTCGCTATCAGTAAATAAATCACCAGAGAGTATCGGCGCTTTCACTGAAATAGTGCGAGAGGGAAGGGGAATGCGTAGCCAGCCGGCATGTAAATGTAATCTGTCGGATGGTGCACCGCTATAAAGTGTGTCACCAAGTATCGCTGCGCCCACACTCTTAAGGGCGACTCGAATTTGATGGGTTTTTCCTGTAAGCGGTTTTACGATAAATCCGCGATAGCCAGGTTTGGCTGATTGACTAAAAAACTGGGTGACTGCAGGGTTATCTTTGCTTTTAAGAAGCATGAATTGGCCGCCGCGACGGTTTTTCATATCGCCTACAATAGAACCTTGTTTCTTTTTCGGCTTGTCGGCACTAATGGCTAGGTAGTATTTACTAACCTGACGGGATGCAAAGGCATCACCAATAAGCGCTGCTGTTTGGGCATATTTGGCTAAGCACAGACAGCCAGAGGTGCCGGTATCTAAGCGATGACAAAGGTGAAGTTGGCTATAACCGGTTTGTTCTCGAAGTAGGGTGACAATACCAAATGCATGGGTGTCTATTTTACTATCTATTTTACTACCTATGTTATTGAGACCGCAGGCGTCAGCGCCTTCACCGGCGCTAATGTTCTCAGCAGTTCCAGTACTCTGGGTATTTGCAATATTGGCAGTATTAGCACAGTCATGCATGGCGATGCCGGAAGGCTTGTTGACGATAAGCACATCTTCATCGTCAACTAAAATAGGTATTTCGTTCACTTAGGCTTTTTCAAGCAGGGCGATGGCTTCGTCGTAGTCTAGTTCGTCTACCGCGTCTTCAATTCCTTGCTTCGTGTCAGCAGAAAGTGAAAGCACGCTTAGCCACTCATCAAGTGTCGATTGGGAAATGAATTCACTGGCTTTTAATGCGGCCATAAATTGCTCACGAGCTTGGGTAGCAACTGCGCTATTTGCTTCAGGCGCGGCGGGGACAGGGGTTGCAGATAGTGCATCTACAGCCGCTATGGTTTCATCAACAAGAGCAGAAAAACTGGCGTAGTCATCAGGAAGGCATTTGTCATTTCTAACGCTTGCTTCAACGGGTTTACTGGCGTGATGCAAAGCAAATAAGCCTAAGTTACCTGCCACACCTTTTAACGTATGGATTAAAGAGTATGCCTCGTCGAAATTCCCTTCTTTCACTAATTGCTGTAAATCATCGTTTGCTGAGCGATATTCATCTGAAAACTTATTTAATAAGGTTAACAACAGTGTTTTATTACCACTTAGTTGAGACATGCCAAATTCAAAATCTAAGACTGTTGCGGGCTGATCCATATAAGTTCCTTTAACTACGTTTTTATACTGTGTTCTATGCCAGTGTATTTCAGAATTTTACAAATTAATACAATGATAGCAAGTCAGAGCAAGTAAAGCGTTAAAAAGTCTGGTAGTCTTCGATGAAACGTATGCCCCAGGCCATTGTCTCAACGGTTGTATTATTATAGACGCTAGTGTGATGCGAGTTAAATGTATTACAAAAGCGAGGCCACCTAGAAGGATCCAGCATGTCAGGAAGTTTGGCGTTTCGCCTTATTGTTGCAGTTTTTGCTATTAGCGTACTTAACGGATGCCAACGGGCAAAAGTAGATACCCCCGCCGATAGCTCCGCAGTTACTATCCCCTACGAAAAGTACACGCTCAGTAATGGATTAACGGTTATTCTTCACGAAGACCATTCAGATCCCCTCGTTCATGTAGATGTGACTTATCACGTAGGCTCTGCGCGTGAAGAAGTGGGTAAGTCTGGTTTTGCACACTTTTTCGAGCATATGATGTTTCAAGGCTCAAAGCATGTAGCAGATGAACAGCATTTTAAAGTGATCACCGAAGCCGGCGGTAGTTTGAACGGTTCGACAAATACCGACAGAACAAATTACTACGAAACTGTGCCTGCTAACCAGCTTGAAAAAGTGTTGTGGCTTGAATCAGACCGCATGGGGTATTTACTTGAAGCGGTAAACCAGACTAAGTTCGAAAACCAACGTGAAACGGTTAAGAATGAGCGTGCTCAGCGAGTAGATAACCAGCCTTATGGGCTAAGACACGAGCTAAACGGCGAGGCTATGTATCCAGAAGGGCATCCTTATTCCTGGATGACCATTGGTTACGTTGAAGACTTAGACCGCGTTAATGTAAACGATCTTAAAGCTTTTTTTAAACGCTGGTATGGACCTAACAATGCCGTGTTAACCATAGGTGGTGACATAGATACTGCAAAAACCAAAGCATTAATAGCCCAGTATTTTGGTGATATTCCAAAAGGACCTGAAGTTAACGATCCTGAACCACAGCCTGTCACCCTATCTGAAACTCGCTATATGACGTTAGAAGATAAGGTTCACTTACCCTTACTACAAATCACCTTCCCAACCGTTTATGCGCGTCACCCTGATGAAGCACCACTAGATGTATTATCTGACATTCTAGGTGGAGGTAAAACGTCTTTATTTTATAAAAATTTAGTGAAAGAAGGGATGGCTGTCCAAGCAGTAGTGTCACACCCGTGCCGCGAGCTGGCCTGTGAATTTCAACTAATTGCCTTGGCTAATCCAGCCAAAGTGCAGTCACTTGATGAGCTTCACAATGTAATAGAAGCTACATTAACTGAATTTGAAACCCGCGGTGTAAAAGCTGACGATTTAGCGCGAACCAAAGGTAGTATTGAAGCCTCAACAGTATTTGGCTTACAGAGTGTAGCTGGTAAAGTGACTGCGCTTGCGGCCAATGAAACTTTTTATCAAACGCCAGATTTAGTGTCTGAAGATATCGCACGATATAATTCTGTCACCGCTGAAGACGTGATGCGTGTGTATAAAAAATATATTAAAGACGCCAATAGTGTCGTGTTAAGTATTGTGCCTAAAGGTCAGCCTCAACTTCAAGCGGCAGAACCAACCTTTGAACGTCCTGTACGAACGTTACCCGAGACTGAATCAGACGAGCACGAATATACATCTTCAGCATCTAGTTTCGATAGAACTATACAGCCTAAAGCAGGCGAAGCGCCTGTGGTCACGGTTCCGGATTATTGGGAGCGTGAACTCAGCAATGGCGTAAATGTAATGGGGGTGACTATGAGTGAGACACCCACTGTCACATTAACCCTTAGCATGGATGGCGGTATGTTGCTAGACGCTGAGGGTAAAGCGGGTACAGCGTATCTCACCGCGTTAATGATGAATGAATCTACTCAAAACTACACGAATGAAGAATTAGCGAACGAACTTGCCAAGTTAGGCAGCTCAATTCGTTTTAGTGCGGCAGGTCGATACTCTCAGGTATATGTGTCTACATTAACCAAAAACGTAATGCCAACCTTGGCACTACTTAAAGAGAAGTTCTTCAACCCTGCTTTTGCACAAAATGATTTTATTCGAATGAAAGAGCGGGTGCTACAAGGTTTGCAGCAGCAAGCGAAAACCCCGTCTAGTTTGGCTCGACGTGCACGAGATTTAGTATTATTTGGTGCAGATAATCGTGTAAGTCTTCCTGATGAAGGCACCATTGAAACCGTCCAGTCCATCACACTTGACGATGTGAAGCAGTTTTATAATCAGTACTATTCACCGAGTAAAGCGAGTGTAGTCGTTGTTGGCAATATGAGTTCTGATGCGGTAGTAGATGCATTAGATTTTGTGGCGCAATGGGAAGGTGAGGCATATACCTTTGAAGATTATGATGCGTTCCCTACCTACGACAAAAACCAAGTGTTTTTGGTAGATAGCCCCAGTGCGGTTCAATCTGTTGTTTATATCGTTAAACGCAGCTTACCTTTCGATGCCACAGGCGATTACTTTAAATCTCGTTTAGTGAACTTCCCGCTAGGCGGCGGCTTTAATAGCCGGATAAATCTGAATTTGCGCGAAGATAAAGGCATTACCTATGGCGCGAATAGTGCGTTTATGGGAGGCAAAACCCTTGGCTGGTTTGAAGTTGGAACCGATCTTACTGCTGCGAACACAGCCGAAGGTATTACTGAAGTCTTTAACGAAATAAATCAGTATATCGACAAAGGGGCGACGGACGAAGAAATTCAATTTATGCGCAATGCGTTTACGTTGAGCGATGCGTTAGAGTTTGAAACCCCCAATAGTAAGGCGCGCTTTCTTCGTCAATTGCAAAGCTATGGACTTGAAAAAGGCTACAGAACAGAGCAAATTGAGATAATTAATAGCATTAGCAAAGACGAAATTAACGCACTGGCTAAGCAGTATTTATCGACAGATGCGCTGCAAGTTATCGTTGTTGGCGATAAAAATGCGATTCTTGAGCAACTGGAGTCGTTAAATATGCCGATCATCGAATTATCGGTAGATACCAATAGTAGAGAACAGATAAACTAAGTGCCTGATAGCAAGTTATCAGTAATGGTGACTTGAATTTAATACGTTGTTCCCCATTTTGTGGGGAACAACTCATCCATGGATATGAACATTGACTGTAAACTCAACGTGTTTCAACAAGCGTTTGGCTGCGCTTAAATCACCTGAATTTTTATCGGCACTCACGCAAATAAAGCGCGGTGTTGAGCGTGAAGCGTTACGAATTAAGCCAAACGGTGCTCTGTCGCAAGAGCCTCATCCCAAAGCGTTAGGTTCAGCGTTAACACACGACACGATAACCACAGACTTTTCTGAATCGTTGTTAGAGTTTATTACGCCACCTGAAAGTAGCGCTGTTAAAACTATTACGCAGTTACAAGATGTTCATAAGTACACCATTGATAATATTGGCGATGAGCAAATTTGGCCGCTTAGCATGCCGTGTTTTATCGAAGATGAAGCGCATATCCCTATTGCTTATTTTGGCGAGTCAAATATTGGCAAAATGAAGCGTGTATATCGAATTGGGTTAAAAAACCGCTACGGCAGTATGATGCAGGCGATTGCTGGTGTGCATTTTAACTTTTCTTTCTCTGATGATTTCTGGAAGCAATGGGCTGAGCTTAATGGTACTGAGCATAGCCAAGATCAGACATCAGCCGACTACTTTTCATTGATCAGAAACTACCGTCGCTACTGCTGGATAATTCCTTATCTATATGGCGCTTCGCCTGCGTTGTGTAGCTCGTTTTTAAAAGGAAAAGAACACGCATTGCCGTTTGAAAAAGTCGGTAAGGGCACGTATTACATGCCGTATGCTACCTCTCTAAGAATGAGTGACTTGGGATATACCAGTGCTGAGCAGTCATCGCTTAAAATCTGCTATAACCAGTTAGATAATTATGTTCGCTTACTTCGTGGCGCTATGGATACGCCGTCCAATCGTTTTAGTAGCTTTGCTGCTGGCGACGGTGGTAACTATCAGCAGCTCAGCCGTAATATTTTACAGATTGAGAACGAGCTGTATTCGCCGATACGCCCCAAGCAACCTACGCAATCGATGGAAAAGCCTACCGATGCCCTGGTAAAACGTGGCATCAGCTACATTGAAGTGCGTGCGTTAGATGTAAATCCCTTTTCGCCAATTGGTATTAGCCAAACCCAATTTGATTTTCTTGATGTGTTCTTGTTGACCTGTTTATTGAAGCCTAGTGCGGAGTTAGACGAAGCGCAGTTAAATGAAGCTAAAGACAACATGAATAGAGTGGTATTAGAAGGCAGAAAACCTAATTTGGCGCTTATTCGCGATAATGAGGAAACAACATTAACGGCGTGGGCTTCATCATTGTTTGACGAGTTTGAGCAAGTGGCAGAGATACTCGACTTGGCAAATGACACAACGCGATATAGTGACGCGGTTGCCGCAGAGTCGATGAAAGTGGCGAATCCAGGGCTAACCCCTTCAGGCGTGCTTTTAGAGGAATTGCTTAAACATGACAAAGATAATGGTGTTTACGGCCTAGAGTTAGCTGCACGTTATCAAGAGCAGATGAAAGGGTTCGCTTATCAGCAAACTACGGAAGCTATGTTTACAGAGGCTGCTGAGACGTCGTTAGCTGCGCAAGCGGATGTGGAAGCTGCAGATACCAAAGACTTCGATAGCTTTATTCGTGATTATTTTAACGAGCCGCTAGCAAATTCAACGAACCGCTAGCAAAAAAAAACGCCTGATAGAAATCAGGCGTTGAAGGTTCCAGGGAAACACACATTTTACTAGAACATAAGTTAAGACAAGCTATGCATCAAAAGTTCAAACCGTTGTGCATTTTTTTATCAAGTTTGGTCGTGCTTTTTCCGCTGTTTATCGCTGGATGCGCTACAACACCACCGAAAGACAGCAGTAATTTGTGCGAAATCTTCTTTGAGAAAGATGATTGGTACGATGCAGCAGCCGACGCGCGTGATAAATGGGGTGTGCCAATTCATGTGCCTATGGCGATGATGTATCAAGAAAGCTCCTTTCGCCACGATGCCTTGCCTCCCCGTGATTACGTATTTTTCGGCTTAGTCCCTTGGGGCAGAGTAAGCTCCGCTTATGGCTATTCGCAAGCTAAGACACCCACATGGGCTGACTATATGCGCGAAACCGACAACAGCGGCGCTGACCGCGACGATTTCGAAGATGCTATCGACTTCATGGGCTGGTTTATCTATAAGTCTCAAAAGGTGAATGGTATTTCGAAGTGGGATGCTTACGCCCAATACTTGAATTACCATGAAGGCTGGGGTGGCTATAAACGTAGAAGTTACGACCGCAAACCTTGGCTGAAGAAGGTTGCATCTAAAGTAAAAGCACGATCATTACGCTACGCAACCCAGCTTAAAACCTGCGAAGAAGAGCTAAGCAAAGGCTGGTTCATGAAGTTGTTTAGCTAGAAATGCAGACACCCATTTTCAACATAGACACCCACTTAATAAATTTGGACACTCACAGATTTCCAAATCTTGGACATTAATGGGTGTCCAAGTTTTTTGGTTCACTCGGCGAGAAAGGGGTGAGAAGAAACCCACATAAGGCGAAACTTAATCAATTAACCCGAAGCAGGTAGAAAAACTATCCCAAGGTTCGGTTTTTCTTTCTTGCGTATTAATCCACTATAAGCATCAAATATCCACACCAAAATTTAAGCATGCCGCGTCCTCGTAAGTCACTAATATGTTTAGAAGACACTCCTTACTATCATTGCGTTTCTCGTTGTGTGCGAAGAGCATTTCTATGCGGTAAAGACAAGTTTAGCGGAAGAAGCTACGAGCACAGAAGGCAATGGGTTGAGAATCGGCTGCTTAAGCTCGCAAGTGTTTTTGCAATCGATGTTTGCGCTTATGCAGTAATGAGCAACCATACCCATACTGTATTGCGTGTTGATAAGGGGCATGCGCTTGCAATGAGCCCTGAGGAAGTTCTGAGTCGGTGGCATACTCTTCACAATGGAACTTTGCTCACTCGTCAATTTATGAATAAAGAACAGAGGCCTGGCCTCTCTGAAGCGCAAGTGAAAACGGTACTATCTTGTGTGGAGATGTATAGAAAGCGTTTATACGATATCAGTTGGTTCATGCGGCTTCTTAATGAGTTTATTGCGAGAAAAGCAAACAAGGAGGATGAATGCACAGGGCGCTTTTGGGAAGGGAGGTTTAAGTCTCAGGCTTTACTAGATGAATCAGCGTTATTGGCCTGTATGGCCTATGTTGACTTAAACCCCATTAGAGCTAGTAATGCGAATACGCCTGAAAAGTCCATGTATACCAGTGTGAAGCGTCGTATAGCAAAGGCGAAAAAGAATAAACAACCCCAAGAGTTACTTCCATTTATTGGTGATTCACAAGATAGTAAGGTAAAAGGCTTACCTTTTCGGTTAGATGATTATTTGCAGTTAGTCGATCAAACCGGTAGACAGCTAAGAAGTAACATCAAAGGAGCGATCCCGCGAAATTGCGAGCCTATTTTATCCCGTACTGGTTTAACACAAACAGATTGGTCAGCCGTTGTAAGCTCTATTGAGAGTAACTTCTCCAGTAAGATAAGCTTGGCACTGGTAAAACGAAAAACTGGATTGAGCCCTCAATTAGCCTGCTGAACTTGAATTCGCTATCCCAACTTATGTAATTCAAATCAATAAGTACTGAGGGAGTTAATGCCTGTTTTTTAGTAACCTCAGTAATTCTTCTGATATTAAACGCCACATTTAACCAACCCGTCCGCACAGTATAACCGGACAGAAAAAAGTGTCCGTTCGGACACTTTAATAACCGTTTATCTAATAAAGTCATTATTAATCATTCAGTTAACTTTTGGCGCGTTATTCGTAGTACTAGTTTACACTCCTAACAGAAACTAGATGAATATGTTGCTTTTTCACTTTATCAGCCTACCTATTGTTATTTTTATTATTGTAGTGTTGCTCGCTAATTTTGAGTCAGTAAGTCATGAGGATGTCTTATGATTCAGGATACTAGTAGTCAGGATACCGTTGTTGTAACGCAGCCGTCGCGAAAAAAATGGGTGGGTGTCTTAGCTATACTCTTAATAGTGGGTGTCTTCGGATATTTTTTTCTTTTTTCTAGCTCAACCGCCGGTCTATCTAGCAGTCGTGATTCGCTAAAATTCAGTGTAGTAACAAAAGGCGAACTGATTAGGGATATCGTCACCACTGGCAGAATAATCGCTTCAAATGCCCCGCAATTGTATAGCCCTGAGCAGGGCTATGTACTTTTAAAAGTAAAGCCCGGAGACTCGGTAGAAAAAGGGGATATTGTAGCAATAGTCGATTCTCCCGAACTGCAGAATACTATGAAGCAAGAGCAATCCGCGCTAGCAAGCTTGAAAAGTGATCTTGCTAGGCAAGAGCTTGATGTACGTAGACAGGCACTGTTATTAAACAAACAAGCTGATATTGCTAACGTAGAATTGGTTGCCGCCCAGCGAGAAGAAAAAAGAGCAAAATTGTCAATTAAAGATCACCTCATAAGCCAGATAGATTTAGAAGAGGCGCTAGATAATTTAGCCAAAGCACAAGTGACTTATAAGCACGCCATTAGTGAAATTGAACTAGCAACAGACACGTTAGCCTTTGAGCTTAAGACCACGAAAGAGAAGGTCGCCAGGCAAGCTCTAGTTGTTGATGACCTTACCCGCCAACTTGCCGATTTAACTATTAAAGCCAGCGTGTCTGGTGTCGTGGGGAATGTACTGATTCAGCCGAATGCGCTTGTGGCCAAAAATGAGCCATTAATGAAATTGGTAGATTTAACGGCTTATGAAGCTGAGCTAAATGTTGCTGAAAGCTACGCAAATGAGTTGGGGTTAGGGATGAGTGTTGAATTAAAAGTGGGTGTCCAAAAAGTGATTGGCACACTGGCTTCAATATCCCCAGAAGTTGTCGATAGGCAAGTTATTGCAAGGGTACGCTTCCCTGAAAACAGCGTGCAATCAATTCGTCAAAATCAGCAGGTGTCAGCACGAATATTGTTAGAGAACAAAAGTGATGTACTCAAGGTAGAACGTGGGAGTTTTCTTCAAGCAGGAGGCGCAACGGCCTATTTAGTTACCGGTGATCTGGCCGAGCGAATAGACATTCAGATTGGCGCAACTAGCATCCGAGAAGTCGAAATTCTCAGCGGCCTGGAAGAGGGTGATCAAATAATAGTTTCAAATTACGAACAGTTTAATCAAGCGTCTACAGTACTTCTGCGCTAATAAAAAGGATAAATAGCAATGTTAACCATGAACAACGTAAGCAAAATATATCAGACGAACAGTGTACAAACTCATGCGCTAAGAGATTTTTCGCTAACCGTAAATGAAGGCGAGTTTATTGCGGTAACAGGGCCTTCTGGCTCTGGGAAAACAACATTTTTAAACATTGCTGGTTTGCTGGAACCGTTCACATCAGGCCAATATACCTTAGATGGCGTGGATATCGGTGGATTGTCAGATAATCAAACTGCCGACTTAAGAAACCAAAAAATTGGTTATATATTTCAGGGTTTCAATCTAATACCTGATTTGAATTTATATGAAAATGTCGAAGTGCCCCTGCGTTATCGGGGCATTGCCGCAAAAGAGCGTAAAGTAAGAATTGAACAATGTTTAGAGCAAGTTGGTTTGGCCAGCCGAGCTAAACATTTACCGCAACAGTTGTCTGGCGGGCAACAGCAACGTGTTGCAATCGCACGAGCTCTTGCGGGCAAGCCTCGTTTCTTACTTGCCGATGAACCTACGGGAAATCTGGACAGCCTGATGGCCCGCCAAGTTATGGAGCTACTTGAAGAGATAAACAAAAATGGCGCCACGATTGTAATGGTAACCCATGATGCCGAATTAGCGCGCCGAGCGCCTCGGAATATTCAAGTCGTAGATGGGCAGTTAGCCGACTTTACCTTATATCAGGGTAAGCCGTCTTTAGCAGCCACCCTCGACAATAAAACCGTTGTTGCGTCAGGAGTGTAATATGTTTCTCCACTATATTGATTTAAGTTGGCGAAGCATAAAACGCACGCCCGTCATTAGCTTTTTAATGGTGTTTGCCATTGCCATTGGTATAGGGCTTACTATGACCAGTCTGTCAGTTTATCACATGATGTCGATGGACCCCATTCCCCACAAAAGCAGCGCGATTTATTATCCTCAGCTAAATATTATGGACGATGGTCGTGAGTGGCATTCATCTGACAACCTGCCGTATCAACTTACTTATCAAGATGCCGTTAATCTGTACAACGCAGACATTTCAGTCCCCAAGTCACCTAGTTTTAGAAGTGGCTTCTCTGTACACCTAAATTCGCCCGACGTTAAACCTACCATGGAGCCCGCGCGAATGGTGAATAGAGAGTTCTTTTCTATCTTCGACCGACCTTTTATTTATGGCGCACCTTGGTCTTTACACTCACAAGACACCCATGAATATGTAGTGGTGATATCAGAAAAAATTAATAACCGTTTATTTGCAGGTAAAGACTCGGTTGGCCAACATATTTACCTTGATAATAACAGTTACCGAATTGTGGGTGTCTCAGCCAATTGGGACCACCATGTGAAGTATTATGACGTGAACAACGGTGCGTTTAACTCCTCTGAACAGCTCTATATTCCTTTCGCTATTGGCGCGCTGGAAGAAATTACCACCTGGGGAAACTTAAACGGGTGGAAGCATGAGGGAATTAAGAACTATCAAGATTTAATGCATTCAGAACATGTGTGGATTCAATTTTGGGTTCAGTTGAATACGGAAGCAGAGAAGCAACAATTCGCCAATTTTCTTATGACTTTCATGGAAGAGCAAAGAGAAAAAGGCCGCTTCAACCGAGAAACGTTGGAATACAAGCTTCGAAACGTGACGGAATGGCTGGAGTACAACTCAGTGGTATCTGAAGACAATCGTATTCTGGTGGGGTTGAGTTTTATGTTTCTATTAGTGTGTGTGTCCAACATTTTAGGGTTGCTGCTGGCGAAGTTTTTAAAGCGGGCGCCAGAGGTGGGTGTCCGGAGGGCACTCGGTGCCAGTAAACGTCATATATTTGCCCAGCATATTGTCGAAGTGTCGGTGATTGGGCTAGCCGGTGGCTTGTTAGGAATTGTGATTGCGCAAATTGGGTTATGGGGAATTCGGGTGACCAACAGCTATTATGATGCCCTAGCAACTATGGATGTCTCAATGTTACTCGCTGCGCCAATTATCGCCCTTGTGGCCAGTTTCTTGGCTGGATTGTACCCAGCTTGGTTGGTGTGCAGAACACAACCCGCTATCTACTTAAAAAGCCAATAAGGAGCAGGCTATGTTAGACATTAAACCTATCTTCAATGCAATACGCCGTTCCAAAATTGGCGCCGTGCTTCTGTTACTTCAAATAGCGCTTACCATGGCGATTGTTAGCAATGCTGCATTTATGATTAATGATCATGTTTCGTATCTTCGCGAAGATACAGGGTTCCCAGAAAAGGAAATCTTTAGCTTGTCGGTCATGACATTCGGGAAAGACCGCTCCCTCAGCCAACAAGCAGAACTCGATGAAACAATGATTCGAAGCCTCCCTGGCGTAATTGACGCCAGTTTGATTCAAGCGGTACCCTTGTCAGGCGGTGGATCATCTTCATCAGTGGCATTAAAGCCTTCTCCTGAGCAGTCTAAATCTATCAGCGTGCCTTACTATTATATGGACGAACATGGTTTAAATACCTTCGGTATAAAACTGCTTGAAGGGCGAAATTTTAGGCCAGAAGAGGTTATTGTTGGCAATGACTTCACCGGTAACGGCCCCAACACAATTATTGTTTCTCAAGCCCTTGCTGATGCATTATTTTCCGATGGTGGTGCGCTGGGAGAAACGGTTTATCTTAAAAATAGACCCCTTGAAATTATCGGAATAGTGGGAACAATGAAAAGCCCTTGGCCTAATGGTATGCGAGATAAAACCACTGCTATTGTGCCGTTTATGGATGTCCAAAATTATCAACATATTCTAGTTCGTACGGATAAAACTGAACGAGCTAACATCATGGCGAATATTGAACAGAAAATGTTGGACGTTTACGATAAGCGGGTCATTATTAATGTGGACGGGTTAGATAAAACCAAAGAAAACTATGACGCCACCGATGTGCTCATGATGCGTATGTTGATTGTACTTGTTGTTATTCTTCTACTGGTGACTGCACTTGGCATATTTGGGCTTACGCAATTCAACATTAGCAAACGCACAAAACAAATTGGTACCCGCCGAGCGCTAGGGGCAAGAAAGTCTGCTATCGTAAGGTATTTTTTAGTCGAAAATACCATGGTCTGTATAGCGGGTTTAGTGATAGGGGGATTAGCGGCAGTGGTTTTAGGTGATGTAATGATGAAATCCTACTCTATTTCATCATTAGAACCCGAGTTCATTGTGGGTACTGCCGTGTTCATTTTTGTAATGAGCCTACTGGCCGTTATTGTTCCCGCCATGCGAGCCGCTAATATTTCACCCAGTATTGCTACTCGCAGTATATAAGTCGTATTTAAGAAGTGTAGACATGACCAAAGTCTTAATTGTTGATGACAACGCCGCTGTATTAGAGGCGTTATCACTATTGCTAGAAATTCATGGTTACGAAGTGGTGACAGCCACAACGCCAAAAGCGGCGCTGCAGATAGTCAATTACCAAGCTATCGGGCTAGTGTTGCAAGATATGAACTTCAGTGCAGACACAACCTCAGGCGAGGAAGGGCGCGAGCTCTTCTTCGCGCTGCGTCAGTTAAATCCGCTATTACCCATTATTCTCATCACGGCGTGGACAGAGCTAGAACAAGCGGTAGAGTTGGTAAAAGCAGGCGCAGCTGACTACATTCCAAAGCCGTGGGATGATAGTAAGCTTATTACCACCATTAAAAACCTCGTGGCGCTAGGGCAAGCCGCCAGCCAAAATAGAGTGTTGAAGCAACAAGCGGCAAATTTTGACAATACCCGCCAAGCAGCCGTAAGTATTGGGTTGGTGTACGAAAGCGCAGCCATGCAGCGGGTAGTAGATATGTCGGTGCAGGTGGCTAAATCTGATGTACCGGTACTCATCACTGGGCCTAATGGAAGCGGAAAGGAAAAGATTGCAGAACTCATTCAATCTCAATCACCCCTTAATCAGTCAGCATTTGTGAAGGTAAACGCGGGCGCCCTTCCTCAAGAGCTTATTGAAGCAGAGCTCTTTGGCGCAGAAACCGGCGCGTTTACCAGCGCTAACAAAACGCGAATTGGCCGTTTTGAAGCCGCCCACCAAGGAACCTTGTTTTTAGATGAAATCGGCAATTTGCCGCTGTCAGGCCAGGTCAAATTATTGCGCGTATTGCAAACGGGTGAATTTGAAAAGCTAGGGTCGGTGAAAACACAAAAAACAGACGTAAGGATAATATCGGCCACCAATTCTGATTTAACTCGCGACATCGCAAACGGCGCATTTCGCGAGGATTTGTTTTATCGCCTCAATGTCATCGAAATTAATGTGCCGCCCCTTAATGAGCGAGGAGATGATGTGTTGGCCTTAGCAAAGCATTTTTTACCAGGTCGAGATATTAGCCTCACTGGGCAGCAGGCGCTACAAGCCTATGCGTGGCCAGGAAATGTGCGTGAGCTTGAAAATGTATGTCGACGAGTCAGTATATTACATCCAGATGGTACGCTGGATGCTGATGACTTCGGTTTACCCTCTATTAGCGGTGAGGTGAATACAGAGCGAAAAGGGGGAAAAGAGCCGAGCAAATCAGAGATTGAGGCGGCGCTTACAGAATTTAACGGCACTATATCTAAAGTGGCAAGGTACTTAGGGTTATCCAGACAAGCGCTTTACCGCCGGCTAGATAAATATGGAATTGATTATAAATCGTGAGGTTAATTAAAAATAAGCTTCGGGTCGCGGCGCTTTGTGCCACAGCAATAGGCATGGCGCCTATGTTGTATGTAAGCGACCTGTCGGTTGTTCAAAAAGCTTTGCTTGTCCTTGTGTCTTTATGCTTATGTACACTTGCTGTGAAAGTTTGTACGGCGCAAATAAACAAACAATTAGAGGCGCTTAAAATAGGTTTGCTCAATTTTAAAGACGGTGAGTTTTCGTCAACACTGTCTTGTAAATCAAACGACGAGTTTAAAACCTTATTCCAGCTTTATAACGATACCGCAGAAACCCTTCGCCGAGAAAAGCAGTGGTTGTATCAACGAGAGCTAATGCTAGATAAAGTGCTGCATAGTTCACCTGACGTTTTATTGTTAGTGAACGATCAGATGCATGTGGTGCTAAGTAACCGCCAAGCCTGCGAGTTCTTCCATCCAACAACTAGGGTGGAGGATACAGGCTCTGAGGAAAATGGCGCTGGTACGAATAAGTTGGGCGCCAGTAAGTTGGCTGCTAGCAGTTCGGGTACCAGGAGCTTAGAAGGTTACACCCTCGGTACTTTACTTAACAATAAACCAGACACGCTAAAAGATGTTTTGCTAGAAAATCGAGAAGGGCTATTTACTTTGCCTCAGGGGGCTAGCGGCATTCAAACATGGCATATGTCTACAGGAACGTTTTTATTAAATAATCAAACTCACCGACTGTATATTCTTAAGCAAATGACGCGAGAGCTTAACCGACAAGAAGTATCGGTGTGGAAAAAGGTAATAAGAGTAATTAGTCACGAGCTCAATAATTCCTTGGGGCCTATTTCTAGCCTATTACATAGCGGCCAAATTGTAGGCCAACAAAATGGTGATGCCCGTCTGGTGCGTGTGTTCCATACTATTGAAGAACGTATCGCCCACTTAAACCAATTTGTTCAAGGGTATGGAAGATTTGCAAAATTGCCTCCACCAGTTTTAGCAACAATTGATTGGGATAAAATAACGGCGCAACTCAGCAATCAATGTGACTTTAAGTTAACCATGCAAGAGGCTGTTGAGGTGAAAGCCGATGCAGTCCAATTAGAGCAGCTATTAATTAACTTACTTAAAAATGCCCATGAGTCGGGAGGCGACCCACAGGATGTGGAGCTCGTCATTAAACAAACGGCTTCTCAAGTTATTATTGAAGTACTCGATAGCGGAAAAGGCATGACGGATAGCGTGATGACGAATGCGCTGGTTCCTTTTTATTCCACTAAAGCTAATGGGAGTGGATTAGGGTTAGCGCTATGCCGAGAAATAACGGATGCGCATAATGGCCACTTAGTAATTCAAAACCGAAAAAATAAGGGGTTATGTGTGCGTTTTATTATTGATAAAACCACAAAGTAGCAGGCAAAAAAATAGGGGAACAGACGGGCGTCTGTTCCCCTTACGACGCTAAGCCAAGACCGTTTTTAACCTACGTCGAACAGGCATGTACAATGTATTGCAAATGAGAATGATTTGCAATGGCATTTTAGATTATTTTTAATTTTTTTATACATTGATCTCGATCAACTTCTCTACATCCCTTCTATTTACCGTATTTCAGACTTGATCCAGATCACAAACCTTCGCCAAGAAATCGCTATCATTACCTTATTAACCCTGTGAGGAGAAACACTATGTTACTAAGTATGATTTCAGATCCCGTTGTATGGGGCTCGCTTTTAGGTATTGGTATTATTATTGGAATGGGCGTGTTTTATACCTACCTATTTATGCACAACAGCGCAGAACTTGATAAGTAAAAATTGTTTTGCCTGTATGTCGCGGCGTTTGACATGAATTAGGTAAATGATAGGTCAAGAACTCAGTAACGATAACTACGTTCACTATCGCTTATATTCTGGCGTGGGCACATCTAGCAACACAAGCAATGCCGCTTGTCCGCCGTATTCAAGTGGCGCTTGATGGAAAGCATTCACGTGTGGATGCTGTATTAAGTAGTGGGGGAGTGCATTTTTTAAAACGCCCTGTCCAAACCCGTGCATAATAGAAACACAATCTACCGACTCTTTTCGGGCGGTATAAATTAATGAGGCTATTTCTGTTTTTGCCATTTCTCGGGTCATACCGTGCAAATCCAGCAGAAACTCAGGGGAATAGTCTCCTCGTCTAAGCTGTTTTAGTACATGCGTTGGCACGCCTTCTCGGCAATACCGCATGGGGCCTTCTTGCGGAAGTACGGCTTGGTACATATCGGAAAAACTAAAACTCGCCGCTACCTGCTTACTGCCTTTTAGGTCTTTAACCCCTGCTAATTGCTTTTTCTTTTCAAGGGCGACTTTCTTATTCGGAACAATCTTGTCCTGCTCCATGGGCTTTACACCTTGCACAGCATCAGCAAATGAGAAGGTATCTTCAATCACTTTTGGCTTCTCAATGCCTTTTTTCATGGCTTTTAGTTCTTTTTTAAATGCTTTCATTATGAACCGATATGCAAATTAACGTGGGCGCAGGCGTTATCTTTGGGTATGATACCAGCTTTCATATTCCTGATGTACCCAAGCTCTTATGACCGACAAGTTTTACTTAGAAGAAGCCATCGAAGATTTACACAGCATACTTGATATGATTCGGTGGGCTACCAGTCGATTTAACGACGCCGCCCTCTATTTTGGTCATGGTACCGATAACGCTTGGGATGAAGCATTAAGCCTTACCATGCAAGCGCTACACTTGCCGCATTCGTTATCTGAGCATGTTGGCGACAGCATGTTGTCATCAAGACTCACAAAAAGTGAGCGCGAAAAAATTGCTGAGCTTGTTTTAAAACGAGTTCAAACCCGTATGCCTCTGCCTTACATTACCAACGAAGCTTGGTTTTGCGGCATGCCATTTTACGTTGATGAGCGCGTGCTTATCCCTCGATCTCCGTTTGCAGAACTGATTCAAAATAATTTTGAGCCCTTCGTTAAAGAAGCACCGTCGCATATTTTAGATATGTGCACAGGGGGTGGTTGTATTGCTATTGCGCTTGCGCATGCGTACCCCGACTCACAGGTTGATGCGGTAGATATAAGCGAAGATGCCCTTGAAGTGGCCGATATTAATATTCAAGAGCATCAATTAAGTCACCGTGTTTACCCTATTCATTCTGATTTATTTACTAATTTAACCGGGCAGAAGTACGATTTAATCGTATCAAACCCACCTTATGTTGATGCTGAAGACATGGCCGACTTACCTGATGAATATCATCACGAGCCCGAGCTTGCATTAGCAGCCGGAGACGACGGGTTAGAACTTGTGGATATTATGCTGCGTGAAGCACCACAATACCTAACCGATAACGGCTGGTTGTTCATTGAAGTGGGTAACAGCGAAGTGCACATGGACACTCGTTTCCCAGGCCTTGAAGTCATTTGGCTTAGCTTTGAAAATGGCGGGCAGGGGATATTTGCCGTGAACAGCTCAACATTAAAAAACTATTTTAACAGCAAGGATTAATTCTCGATTATGTCAGGCAACAGCTTTGGAAAACTCTTCACCGTTACCACATTTGGAGAAAGCCACGGTATCGCCATTGGCGGTGTTGTTGATGGTTGCCCTCCTGGCCTCACGTTAAGTGAAGCTGATTTACAGGGCGATTTAGACAGACGTAAGCCTGGTACATCCCGTTATACCACCGCCCGTCGTGAAGATGATGAAGTGCAAATTTTGTCTGGCGTGTTTGAAGGAAAAACGACGGGTACCAGTATTGGTTTGTTGATTAAAAACAAAGATCAACGAAGCCAAGACTACTCAAATATTGCCGACCGTTTTCGCCCAGGCCATGCCGATTATACCTACGATCAAAAGTATGGTTCACGTGATTATCGTGGTGGTGGTCGCTCGTCTGCCCGTGAAACTGCGGTACGTGTTGCTGCGGGTGGTATTGCCAAAAAGTATTTAAAAGAAGTGCATGGCGTTGAAGTACATGGCTACCTTTCTCAATTAGGGCCTATTAGCGTTGAAAGCGTTGACCATGCGGTGACGAATACCAATCCTTTTTTCTGCCCTGATGAAAGCAAACTCGAAGCGCTAGATGAATACATGCGCGAGCTAAAGAAATCTGGCGATAGCATCGGTGCTAAAGTTTCAGTCGTGGTAAAAAACGTACCAGTGGGTTTGGGCGAGCCAGTATTCGATAGATTAGATGCCGATATTGCGCACGCTATGATGGGCATTAATGCGGTTAAAGGCGTAGAGATTGGCGACGGTTTTGAGGTTATTAACCAAAAAGGCAGTGAGCACCGTGATACGCTTTCGCCTGAAGGTTTCCAATCAAACCATGCGGGTGGCGTACTAGGCGGTATTTCAACAGGTCAAGATCTTGAAGTACATATGGCACTTAAACCAACATCTAGTATTTCAGTGCCAGGTAAAACCATCAACAAGGAGGGTGAAGAAATCGAAATCATCACTAAAGGTCGTCACGACCCTTGTGTCGGTATTCGTGCGGTGCCTATTGCTGAAGCGATGATGGCGATTGTATTGATGGATCACTACTTGCGTCACCGTGCACAAAACGCTTCTGTGGTATCGACTACCGTACCTATTGCAGGTCAGGCAGGTCAGGCAGGTCAGGCAGGTAAAGCTGAATAAGCGCTAACTAAGCGATAAGAAAACAGCGCGTCAGTATAATACACCATCCAGCTTATCCCCTTCATACGCCACAGGTAACGTTGCCTGTGGCGCTATCGCATACGGAGTTGTGCAGTGCCATTCGCTAAATTGCCTTTTGCTAACCATAAATCACTCATTGTTCTCGCGTTAACCTATTGGCTGTACTTTGGTCAGTTAGGTGTTCTGGTTCCTTACTTGGGAATATTTCTCGATGGTCGTGGTTTTAGCTCTGCTGAAATAGGGGAGCTTTTTGCAGTGATAACCCTTGCACGTATTTTAGGGCCAGGAATATGGGCGGGCATTGCTGATAAAAAAGGCAACGCGGTGGGTGTGTTAAGGTTGGGTAGTTTTCTTACCGTGGCAACTTTCTGTTCCGTATTCTTGTTCGAAGGGTTTTGGGGGCTTACCCTTTCTTTCGGCTTAATGATGATGTTTTGGACCGCGGTACTACCTCAATTAGAGGTTATCACCATGAAGTCAGTAGAAGGCACTAAAGCCAGCTACGGGCTTATAAGGTTATGGGGAAGCATTGGCTTTATATGCTTAACGGTAGGTGTAGGTAAAGCCTTAGATAGTTTTTCTACTGAAACGCCAGTAATAGCGAGTGTGGGCGTGTTATTGCTGTTGTTCGTGACCACGTTATTCATTCAAGCACCTAAAGCCAGTACCGAGAAACACACGGCCGTAGGCAGTATTTGGCAGTATGCCAAACAGCGCCCGTTTGTAGTTTTCATCTTTGCTTCTATATGCTTACAAATTAGCTTCGGAGCCTATTACGGCTTTTTCGCGTTGTATATGCGCGACCTTGGCTACAGCGGTCAGCAAACTGGTTTATTTATCGCCCTGGGCGTACTGGTTGAAGTGGGTATTTTTCTTATTGCTAGCCGTTTAACTGCACGTTTTGGCGTGTGGAATCTGTTGTTCGCCAGCTTGCTATTAACCGCACTGCGTTGGTATGCATTAGCATCTGCTGCCGATAGCATGGCGGTGATATTACTCAGCCAAGTTATTCATGCACTCAGTTTCGGGTTAACCCATGCGGTGTCTGTGCACTTCATTCATCAATTTTTACCACCTGCATTTCACAGCCGAGGCCAAGCCATTTATATTAGCGTGGCATTTGGGTTCGGTGGTGCGTTCGGTAACTATATGGCAGGGCAGCAATGGGACCAAGGAACCAACGCGTACGAAACCTTTGCCACCGCAGCGGTGTTCTCGGCGATAGGGGCGGCTTCCTTGTTTTTCTGTAAGCGTAAGCAACTTATGTAGTAGTTATTCTTATCAAAGACTATTTTTCAAAAGCGCTGCCAAAAATTAGCCTACTTACAATAACTGACTATACTGTGAGAGACGCAACACGAAAAAGGTAGGAAGAATCGATGGCATCATGGAGCGATACTCTGCGCCATAGATATAGGCTTTATTGTCAGCATTCTTCTTGTATTAAAGAGGAGTGTTAGCATGAATACACGCTCTGATATGGTGTGTTATAAAAAGTTTCCCCATGCCGCTTATAGCATTGAGATTGTGGGCTCTACACTTATTAGTGAATTAGTCGGTCAATGGTCTACTGAAATATCAAATAGCTATATTGCTGATGTTAAGCAGGAAGTATCGTCAAAATTTAATAAGCGTTGGCTGCATATCGTGTTATTGGATAAGTGGGATTTGACCACATTTGATGCCATGGACAAGTTTACCGAATACGGAATATGGTGTTACGAAAAGGGTGTTAAAGCAACGTTTTATGTATACCAAACTAACCCCGTCAAACGATACCAACTGGCTAAAATGCTACCCGAACGAGCCAAAGATTACGTCAGCTTTCACGTGCTGAGTATCGATGACGCGTTTCTCTACGCCTCTGAAAATGGTTTTCTTGATGAGCCTAAGCCAAATCAAACAATTAAAACACTGAATGCCTGACATACCCCTGCCTTTGCAGCAGTAAGTCAGGCTCCTGTGTGCAACTAAGAATGTGCATATGAGTGATTGCCCCGCATATCAGAAGGTGAAAGGTACAATCATTTACTGGTTCGACACTCGGCCAGTAGGGTAGGAAGCCCGGCACTGTTTTCTTGCTCAAGTCTTACATCAAACTTCCACAATCTATGAAGATGACGCATAACCTCACCTTTGGAGTTTCCTAAGGGAATACCATGTTGAGGAACGTAGCGAAGGGTTAAAGACCGATCGCCTCTTACATCAACGTTATATACCTGAATATTAGGCTCCAAATTACTCAAATTATATTGGGCGGAGAGCTTTTCTCTAATGGTCCGATAGCCGTTCTCATCGTGAATAGCACTGACGCTTACATAGGAATTACTCGCGTCGTCCTCTAAGGCAAATAATTTGAAATCTCGCATTAGCTTGGGTGACAAAAACTGACTAATAAAGCTTTCATCTTTAAAGTTGTGCATGGCGAAATGCACGGTTTCAAGCCAATCTTTACCAGCGATAGTTGGCAAGTATTCATAATCTTCTTTGGTGGGAGACTGGCACACCCGTTTGATATCCATGAACATCGAGAACCCTAATGCATAAGGGTTGATACCAGAATAGTATGGGCTGTTGTAATCGGGCTGCATGACTACGCTGGAATGACTGTGCAAAAACTCCATCATAAAGCGGTCGCTGACTAATCCCTCGTCGTACATTTTATTTAGAATGTGGTAATGCCAAAAACAGGCCCAGCCTTCATTCATTACTTGAGTTTGTTTTTGTGGGTAGAAGTACTGAGATACCTTGCGCACAATGCGCACAATTTCGCGTTGCCAGGGTTCTAACAGTGGCGCATTCTTTTCAATGAAATACAGTAAGTTCTCTTGTGGCTCGGAAGGAAAACGTAGGGTGTTTGTATCTTTACTTTTAGGGTTGTCCGGCAAGGTTCGCCACAGCTCATTAACCTGTGACTGCAAATACTGAGCACGTTCTTCTTGACGGGTTTTCTCTTCCTGAAGCGATATTTTTTGTGGCCTTTTGTATCGGTCTACACCGTAATTCATTAGGGCGTGACAAGAATCAAGAATGTTCTCAACTTCCTCTACACCGTGTTTTTGCTCACATTTAGAAATGTACTTCTTGGCAAATACCAAATAGTCGATAATGGAACTGGCATCTGTCCAGGTTTGAAAAAGGTAGTTACCTTTAAAAAAAGAGTTGTGGCCATAGCAGGCATGGGCCATCACCAACGCTTGCATGGTAATGGTATTTTCTTCCATTAAATACGCAATGCAAGGGTCGGAATTAATCACAATTTCATAGGCCAAGCCCATTTGGCCTCTGCGGTACTGTTGTTCGGTTTGAATAAACTTTTTACCAAACGACCAATGGGTATAGTTTAGCGGCATACCTATGCTGGCATAGGCATCCATCATTTGTTCGGCGGTAATAACTTCAATTTGGTTTGGGTAGGTGTCTAGCTTAAACGCTTTAGCAATACGGTCTATTTCTGTTTCATAGTCGGTCAGTAACGAAAACGTCCAATCTGGGCCATCACCTAATTTATGTTTTTGACGCGTTGCACTTACAGACATGGGCTAACCTCCTTGCGTACTCAACTGCTCGGTACGCTTGAATATTTCTCTGAATACAGGGTAAATATCATCCGGTGTTTGAATGTGTTTACATACTATATTGTCGGAAGATTGACTGACCCTTTCGTATTCTCGCCAAAGGGTTTGGTGTTGGCGTTCGGTTATTTCAATATAGGCAAAATAGCGGGTGGCGGGTAATAGGTTATTAACTAAAAGTGAGCTACATAAAGGCGAATCATCGGCCCAGTTATCGCCATCGGATGCTTGGGCCGCGTAGATATTCCAATTGCCATCGCTAAACCGTTCTCGCACGATTTCATCCATGAGCTTTAGTGCGCTTGAGACTATCGTACCGCCGGTTTCTTGAGAGTAAAAAAACTCCTGTTCGTCGACTTCTTTCGCTTGAGTATGATGCCTGATATACACCACCTCTACATTCTCGTAGGTACGGGTTAAAAACAAATACAGTAGAATATAAAAGCGTTTTGCTACATCTTTGGTCGCTTGATCCATAGAGCCTGAAACATCCATTAAGCAAAACATCACCGCTTTGCTGGTAGGAATAGGGCGCTTGTCGTAGTTTTTAAAACGTAAATCGAAGGTGTCGATAAAAGGGACTTTAGCCACTTTGGCTTTAAGTAGTGCGAGTTCTTTTTCAATTTCTTCAATGGCTAGTGCATTGTTAGTAGGCGCAGTCATCAGTATGGCTAACTGTTCTTCTAACTCTCTGATACGCTTTCGAGTAGAACCGGTTAACGCAATTCGTCTTGCCACCGATCCTTTAAGAGAACGAACAATGTCTAAGTTACTCGGCACACCGTCAGTTTGATACCCAGCACGATAGGTTTCATGTTGAATCACTTTATCAAACTGCGTTTTCTTTAAATTGGGCAGCGCCAAGTCGTCGAACAAGATATCTAAATATTCGTCTTTCGAGATGGAGAAAACGAATTCATCTTCTCCGTCGCCGCTATTACCCGCTTCCCCTTCACCAGAACCTTGACCCGCGCCACCTGGTGGGCGGTCAATTTTATCGCCTGCAATGAATTGGTCATTACCGGGGTGGACAATATCTCGCTTGCCCCCTTTTCCGGTATGAAATACAGGTTCAGAAATATCGCGAGTAGGAATGCTTACCTGCTCGCCCGAGTCTAGGTCGGTAACAGAACGTTTGCCGACTGCATCGGTAACAGCACGCTTTATCTGTTGTTTGTAGCGTTTAATAAAGCGCTGTCTGTTTACCGTGCTTTTGCCTTTACTATTAAGTCTTCGGTCGATGAAATGCGCCATAACCACCTGCTTGTCATAGGGTGAACCACGAGTAAATAGCCCATTATGAGGCTTTACGAACTCGTAAATACCACTCACACAATAGTCTGACTTGCTTTTGTGTATAGCCTTTTTCCGTCATTCGATTTACAAAGTCGTCATGCTTTTTCTGTTCGTCGGCTGACCCTTTTGTATTAAACGAAATAACTGGCAGCAAATCTTCCGTGTTGGAAAACATTTTCTTTTCAATCACAGTGCGTAATTTTTCATAACTCGTCCACGATGGGTTTTTACCACCATTGTTGGCTCGTGCACGAAGTACGAAATTCACTATCTCATTACGGAAGTCTTTAGGATTGCTAATTCCCGCAGGTTTTTCAGTTTTCTCAAGTTCAGCATTTAGCGACGCGCGGTCAAAAAGTTGACCGGTTTCAGGGTCACGATACTCCTGATCTTGGATCCAAAAGTCTGCATAGGTGACATAGCGGTCGAAAAGATTCTGCCCGTATTCTGAGTAAGATTCTAAATACGCGGTCTGAATTTCTTTACCAATAAATTCAACGTATTTTGGTATCAGGTAGCCTTTTAAGAACTCTAAATATTGCTCACTTAAATCTGGTGGAAATTGTTCACGTTCAATCTGCCTTTCAAGCACATAGAACAAATGCACAGGGTTGGCAGCCACTTCTTGATGATCAAAGTTAAACACACGAGATAGTATTTTGAAGGCAAAGCGAGTTGACAATCCTTCCATGCCTTCATCTACGCCGGCATAGTCGCGGTATTCTTGATATGACTTCGCTTTAGGATCGGTGTCTTTCAAGCTTTCCCCATCATAAACCCGCATTTTTGAGAACAAACTCGAGTTTTCAGGTTCTTTTAATCGAGATAGCACAGTGAACTGCGCTAAGCATTCTAAGGTATCTGGTGCGCACGGTGCCCCTTTAAGTTCACTGCTATCTAGCAGTTTACGGTAGATATGAATCTCTTCACTTACTCGCAAACAGTAGGGTACTTTGACAATGTAAACGCGATCTAAAAAGGCTTCATTATTCTTGTTGTTTCTGAAGGTTTGCCATTCTGACTCATTTGAGTGGGCTAAAATCAGCCCATCGAAAGGTAATGCTGAAAAGCCTTCGGTAGGATTATAGTTACCTTCTTGGGTGGCAGTAAGTAGTGGATGTAGCACTTTAATTGGTGCCTTAAACATTTCCACGAATTCCATCAACCCTTGGTTCGCCTTACACAGTGAGCCCGAATAGCTGTAAGCATCTGGATCGTTCTGTGCGTATTGTTCTAAGCGACGAATATCTACTTTACCTACCAAAGCTGAAATATCTTGGTTGTTTTCATCGCCAGGTTCAGTTTTCGCAATACCTACCTGATCAAGCACAGAAGGGTAGACACGCACAACTTTGAACTGGGTAATGTCACCATTGTATTCGTGCAAGCGCTTGCGAGCCCATGGCGACATGATGGTTTTTAAGTAGCGTTTTGGAATGCCATATTCTTGCTCAAGTAAATGGCCATCTTCTTTGGCGTCAAACAAGCAAAAAGGGTGGTCATTTACCGGCGAGCCTTTAATGGTGTAAATCGGCACATGTTGCATAAGCTCTTTTAATCGCTCAGCCAACGACGACTTACCGCCCCCTACAGGGCCCAGTAAATAGAGGATTTGTTTCTTTTCTTCTAACCCCTGCGCGGCATGTTTCAGGTAAGAGACTATTTGCTCAATAGCTTCTTCCATACCATAAAATTCATCAAATGCGGGGTAGCGAGAAATCACGCGGTTTGAAAATATGCGACTCAGTGCGGGGTCCGTCGCGGTGTCTACCATTTGAGGCTCGCCAATGGCACTTAGCAATCGTTCAGCAGCATTTGCATAAGCTGCTGTGTCTTCCTTGCAAATCTCAAGGAACTCCTCAATGGTAAACTCTTCCTGCTTTCGTTCTTCGTATCGGTTTTGGTAATGTTCGAAAATACCCATAAATACCTCTTAAAAAACGGTTGCCCGTAATTTCAGCTTAGTCGGTATTTAGAAATAGGAAACAAAAATCATAGTAAACTTTTGTATAGATGAGCAATGATTGGTCTAACGAAAAATGGAATTTTTTCGTTAAAATAGAGTCAAATACACCCATTAGTATTACTTAAAAGTCTGTATATTATTAAATAATGGGCATAAAAAAACCCGCCTAGGCGGGTTTTTGAAATTTCTCTGAAAACGATTACGCGAAGTTCGCGCTAGCAAATTCCCAGTTAGCAAGTGCCCAGAAGTTTTCTAGGTACTTAGGACGCACGTTACGGTAATCGATGTAGTAAGCATGTTCCCAAAGGTCAACAGTCAATACAGGTGTAAGCTCATCACCAGAAATTGGTGTTTCGGCGTTACTTGTATTCACGATGTCTAAAGAACCGTCAGCTGCTTTAACTAACCAAGTCCAGCTAGAACCAAAGTTGTTCACTGCTTTGTCGTTGAATGCAGCTTGGAAGTCAGCGAATGAGCCCCATTTTGCATTAATTGCTTCAGCTAGCGCACCAGTAGGTTCGCCGCCGCCATTCGGGCTTAAGCAGTTCCAGTAGAACGTGTGGTTCCAAACTTGTGCTGCATTGTTGAAAACGCCACCTTCAGAAGACTTGATGATCTCTTCTAGGCTTTTGCTTTCCAAATCAGTACCTTCAACTAAACCGTTTAATTTAGTTACGTAAGTAGCGTGATGCTTGCCGTAGTGATAGTCCAGCGTTTCAGAAGAAATATGCGGTTCAAGTGCATTTTTTTCGTATGGTAATGCTGGTAATTCAAAAGCCATATCGGTCTCCATGTTGGTTTAATGTTTTTTAAACAACGTTAATTTAAGCTCGCAATGCCTGTTCAACGAGCCTGTATAAATACTTTATCTAAGATGCTTATTTTATAATAGCAAAAGCATGTTGTAGATGTAGGGGCAAATTTGTATAACTCAATGACAAATTTATGAAAATTCCAAATTCATGTCTAGTTATAATAATTGCCTTTCAAATCCCTATATCGTGAATGCTAGATTATGCTGCGTAGCAGCTACTTTGCAAACGATAGAAACTAGAGTACTGATAGTAAGTAATATCAGCATTAGATATAAGATCACTTTCATCTTACCAATGCGACTACGCTATATAAGACTACTGCTATCCTCAATTGCCGTGGGCACCACAGGTTATATAAATACCCCTTTCAGATGCGGTGAGTATAAACCCCTGAAAGAAACTATGATAATATTACCCTTGAATTCTACACGCTCATTCCCACTTATAGGGAATAACTTTTCCGCTGAGAGGACCTGATGGATAACACTGAAACTCAATCCACCGTAGACAGAATTAAGCAACAAATTGAAGAAAACCCTATTCTTTTATATATGAAGGGTTCTCCTAAACTGCCAAGTTGTGGTTTTTCTTCACAAGCATCACAAGCACTAATGGGCTGTGGTGAACCGTTTGCGTATGTAGACATTTTGCAAAACCCAGATATTCGCGCTGAACTACCAAAGTATGCGAACTGGCCAACTTTCCCGCAATTATGGGTAGACGGCGAGTTAGTTGGTGGTTGTGACATTATCATGGAAATGTTTCAACAAAACGAATTGCAGCCGTTAATTAAAGAAACGGCAGAGAAAAACAAGACTGAAGAATAAGATTAGAAAGCCGGCAATTAGCCGGCTTTTTTGATTAAAACCCCGCAAAAATACACCACTTTCAATTCCCATAAATACTAATAGACAGACCAGAAAACAAAATCCTCTATGGTTTGAAAATAAATAATTATTTTGTCCAAAAACGTTTGTTTTATAAGACTTTACATCTTATAAAACGTGGGTGCTGACAAGTATATGGTCAGCGTTAAAGGTATAAAATAACTATCACTCGCTGCACTTATTACGTTCATGAAAGCGTAGAGGTGACAGGGGGAAAATCCCGGGAAACCACTATGAATACATCTTTGTCTTTATTGACCAAACACGTTCGAGGCGTACTTGCTGCGTCAGCGGCATTTTCTGTTATGGCCATTGCGCCAGTGCACGCCCAAGAGGCGGCCGATGCAGCAGAAGCGAGCGCAGAAGATTATGAACAAATCGCCATTGTAGGTTCACGCGCAGCTCCACGCTCTGTCGCTGAATCTGCAGTACCTATCGATATTATCTCTGATGAAGAGTTTAAAAATCAGGGTGCCACCGATGTTGTCTCTATGATGCAAACGGTTGTTCCGTCGTTTAACGTTAACGACCAACCTATTAATGATGCATCTACCCTAGTTCGCCCTGCTAACCTTCGTGGTATGGCATCAGATCACACCCTTGTGCTAGTAAACGGTAAGCGACGTCACCGTTCTGCTGTAATCACATTTTTAGGTGGTGGCTTGTCTGATGGTGCACAAGGCCCAGATATCTCGGTTATTCCAGCAGCGGCATTAAAGCAAATTGAAGTATTACGTGACGGCGCTGCGGCGCAGTATGGTTCAGACGCCATTGCTGGTGTTATTAACTTCGTATTAAACGATGCGTCGGAAGGCGGCTCATTTGAAGCCCGTTACGGTTCGTATTATGAAGGTGACGGCGACATGATTCAGCTGTCTGGTAATATTGGTATGCCTTTATCTGACAAAGGTTTCATTAACCTTTCTGCAGAATACCGTACTGCCGATGATACGTCTCGCAGCGTTCAGCGTGATGATGCAGCAGGCCTAGTGGCTGGTGGAAATACCTTTGTGGCCGACCCTGCGCAAATTTGGGGCTCTCCTGAAATTAAACACGATTACAAACTTTTCGCTAACTTAGGATTAGAGTTAAGTGATACAGCAGAAGCCTATATGTTCGGTAACTTTGCTGAGCGTGAAGTGGAAGGTGGTTTCTACTACCGTAACCCGCACACTCGTGGCGGTGTTTACGCAGCTGATGATGGCTCTTTGTTGGTAGGTGACTTAACTGACGATCTTTCAGGCAACTGTCCTACCGATATTATGCCTGGTGACAACGTATTAACTAACGAACGTTACATCAATGAAGTGGCTAATAATCCTGATTGCTTTGCGTTCAACGAAATTTTACCAGGTGGATTCACACCGCGTTTCGGTGGAACGGTTACCGATATGTCATTGGTATTCGGAACCCGTGGTGAATTAGCGAACGACATCACTTATGACGTAAGTTTGAACTTAGGTGAAAACGAAGTTGATTTTGTTATCAGCAACACCATCAACCCATCACTTGGTCCCGATACACCATTTGAATTTAGCCCAGGTCGTTATACGCAATCAGAGCAAACTCTTGACGTAGATTTCACTAAGCCATTCGAGATTGGCCTTTATGAGCCGTTATTCGTAGCAAGTGGTTTCCAATACCGTCATGAAAGCTACGAGAGTTTTGCCGGAGATACTGCATCTTATGAAATTGGTCCTCTAGCGTCACAAGGTTTTGGTATTGGTTCAAATGGTTTCCCAGGTTTAGCGGCAAACAGCCAAGGCTTAGTATCGCGTCATAACATCGCGTTCTACGTAGATGCAGAAGCGTACATCACTGAGACCTTTATGTTAGCGGGTGCTATTCGTTACGAAGATTACTCAGACTTTGGTGATACCACTAAAGGTAAAGTGGCGTTCCGCTGGCAAGCGCTTGAAAACATCGCATTCCGTGGTGCTTTCTCAACCGGCTTTAAAGCACCTACATTGGGACAAAGTAACGTACGTAACGTAACCACAGCATTTGGTACTGATGGCAAGCTTATCGACCGTGCTACGCTTCCTCCTACCGATCCTGTATCACAGCTTAAAGGTGGTGAGCAGCTTACTCCGGAAGAATCTGAAAGTATTACGTTTGGTGTAGTGGCAGACTTTGATAACGGTTTGTTCGTTACTGCTGATTACTACAATATCGAATTGACGGATCGTATCAGTACTGCTTCTGGTATTGCGCTTACTGATGAAGATATTGCGATTTTGCTTGATCAAGGCATCAGTGATGCGTCTAGCTTCACTGAAATTAGTTTCTTTACCAATGACTTCGATACTACGACCGAAGGTCTTGATGTGGTAGCAAACTACAGCATGGATATGTTTGAAGGTGAAACTAAGTTCTCACTTGCGTACAACTGGACGTCTACCGAGGTAGATAGAGCGTCTGACAACATCTCAGCTGAACGTATCCGCATGTTGGAAGATAACCTTCCAGCAGTACGCTACAGCGCAACGGCTAACCATACAAACGGTGACTGGCGCTTCCTAGCTCGCCTTAACTATTTCGGTAGCATCTATGAAGATCACCTAGATTCAGCATTGCCTATCGATAAGGTAGGGTCTGAAATTACGGTTGATTTGGAAATGGCTTATAACTTCACGGAAGAGTTGACCGTAACAGTAGGTGCTAAGAATGCGTTTGATGAGTACCCAGATGAAAACACGCAGTATGCAGGTATTGCAGGTTCATTGTATCCGACTACGTCTCCCATCGGTATCAATGGCGGTTTCTATTACCTGAGAGGTGTTTACACTTTCTAAAAACGGAAACCAGGTAAAAGGAGGCGTTCGCCTCCTTTTATTTCTCTAAATGCTAAAAATATAAGATTTCATCGTGCAAGCAGACCAATAAATTGGCATGATGGTGAAATAACTGTAAGCAATTTGAAACACCTGCAAAATTTTAATATGACCAGAAAGTCGACAGTCACCGAATCCTTCTTAAAATATCGCGCAAAGCTAATGCGTGCGGTGAGTACTATTGTGGGTGCCGACGATATAGAAGACATCGTTCAAGAAGCATTCATAAAAAGTTATGAAGCTGAGATGAATCAAGAGATTCGCTTTGAACGCACGTACATGCTGAAAACAGCACGTAACTTAGCATTAAACCATGTTGCCAGAGCCGAAAATAAAAATAATCAGCCTATTGATGACATGGACATTTTACCCCACGAACTGGTGGGTTATAGCCTAGAAAAAAATGTAGAAAGTAAGGAGCGCTTCATCCACTTTTGTCGAGCGACAGATACATTGTCTGCGGATGTTAAGCGGGTATTTTTACTTAAAAAAGTATATGGCATGCGCCAAAAAGACATCGCAGAACTCGTTGGTTTAAGCGAGAGTACGGTAGAAAAGCATGTCGCTAAAGGATTAATGTTGTGCTCGAAATATTTAGCCGAGCTATCTAAAGATGACGCCCCCGTGCGCACATCTCGTAATGCGACTCAGGACATAAGCCGTAGTTAACATGAACAATATTCGTCAGTTTTCCAGCAAAGAAGATATCCAAGAGCAAGCCTGTTTGTGGATAAGCCGTCTCGATCGCGAACTTAGCGAAGACGAAAAAAAACAGCTAGATGCGTGGCTTGCCGAAAGCCCAAATCATCGCAAGGCGCTTATGGAAGCCGCAAGCTTGTGGGATGACATGTCAGTACTTAACGAGTTAAGTGGCTTGTTTCCTCGTCATCAGAACAAAACCGAAACCAAAGCCCATAATCGCAATAAGCGTCGTGAGGGTATAGTCACTCAAGCTCGTATGAGCGTAGCCGCCGCGTTTTTAGTGATGGCTATTGCGGTAGGTGTTGTGATTGACCGTGTTTGGCTTGAAGAGCCAAATGTAGTGGCGAATGTGTCTGAAAAAATTGAAACCGGTATTGGTGAACAAAGAAATCTCGTGCTCGCTGATGGTTCTACACTATTGCTAAACACAAACTCACGGATTACCGTCGATTTTTCTGACGATGTGCGAAACATTGTATTGCTAAAAGGCGAAGCGCATTTTGAAGTGGCGCATGATACTACGCGACCTTTTACCGTAACCGCAGGTAATAATACGGTTACCGCAGTAGGTACAGCGTTTAACATGCAATATGTTGACGATAACGCTTTCGAATTAGTGGTAACCGATGGAAAGGTATTAGTTAAAGATAGATTTAGTGCATTCAGTAGTAATCAGTCATTGTTTTCTAAAGCGCCCGTTGAAGGTGAAGGCCTGCTTATGTTTGCGGGTGAAAAAGCCACCGTTAAAGGCGATGTTGATGCCCGTGAAAGCTTATCGCAAAATGACATCGACGACGACCTAGCATGGCAGCAAGGCATGATTGTGTTTAAAGGTGAGCGCTTAGAAGCTGTGCTTGCTGAAATTGGTAGATATACACAAGTACATTTTCAGATTTCTGACGAGTCGCTTAAAAGCCGCCGTGTTGCAGGCTACTTTAAAGTGGGCGACATTGATGGCTTGCTAGCGGCGCTTAAAAACAGCTTTAATATTGAATACGAAAAAGTATCCGATACTAGTATTCAGCTTTCGGTTTCTCGAGGATAGTTTAAGGTCGGTGTAGCGCTGGTGTATGGCTTATTCGCAGATAATTCGCAGTTGATGAATAAAGGCAATGAGTCTAGGTTAGTGACTCAAGGTTAGTGGCTCAACGCTAAACACCAATGCAAATGCATTACTTGGCATAAGCTTAACTATTGTGACAATATAATAAAACAAATAATAAGTACGATTTCTCATCTTGCATCATTTGCGTTCGGCCAATTTTTCTCGTGCAGTAGTGCGCAGCTATAACAGTGTGCGCAAGGCAAGTATTTGCTTTGTGTTAGCCGTTTGTGCTGGTCCTATTCAGGGCGCATTCGCGCAAGAGCCCGAGTCTCAAGCTGGTCAACGTAGCAAACAAGAAAATGCGCCAAGCCCAATAAAGCAGTCTAATCAAACGGCCTTTCAGTTTTCAATTCCAGCCCAAGATGCCGATGACGCGCTAACAGAACTAGCAAAGCAAGCTAATACCACACTCTTATTTCCTTTCGACTTAGCGCAAACGGTTAAAACTAATTCTTTAGAAGGCAACTTCACCCTTAACGAAGCCTTATCAAAATTGCTTGATGGCACCGAGCTTGCTGTGGTGACTGACAGTGCTGGGCAAGTCAGTATTCGTTCTCGCAGTGATGTAGTTGCTCAAAATAGAAAAGACGAGGGTGAAGAGAGTGTTCAAGAAGAAGACACAAGTAATGCGCTTGAGCGCATTGCCGTAGTAGGGACCAGAAGTTCTCCTCGTAGTGTGGTCGAATCGCCCGTGCCACTCGATATTATTGGCTCAGAATCGTTACGTTCACAAGGCAACAGCGATGCCTTGTCGATGCTAAGCACCATGGTGCCTTCTTTAAACGTCAACGATCAGCCTATTAATGATGCTACCAGTTTAGTGCGACCTGCTAATTTACGAGGTATGGCGTCAGATCACACATTACTGCTCGTCAACGGTAAACGCAGACATCGCTCGGCAGTCATTACTTTTCTTGGCGGTGGCTTATCTGATGGCGCACAGGGGCCGGATATTTCGGTTATCCCTGCTTATGCATTAAAACAAATTGAAGTTTTACGAGATGGTGCTGCGGCACAATACGGTTCAGATGCCATTGCCGGCGTGATTAACTTCGTACTTGATGATAGTGATTCAGGTGGCAGCATCGCACTTAAAACGGGTACCTATTCTGAAGGTGATGGTGAGTTATTTCAGATACAGGCTAATAAAGGTTTTCGTTTAGGTGAAAACGGCTTCTTGAACGCCACGGTAGAATATCGACAGCAACAAGGCACATCACGCTCTGTTCAGCGTGATGATGCACAAGGCCTCATTGATGCGGGTAATAGGCTTATAAGCAGCCCTGCGCAAATATGGGGCGCGTTAGATGTTAACGAAGACATGAAAATGTCGGCAAATGCGGGGTGGGACATTGCGCCTAACTACGAAGGTTACGCGTTAGCAACTTATGCCCATCGTGAAATAAGTGGCGGTTTTTACTTTCGCAACCCACAAACCCGAGAAGGTGTCTTTTCTGAAACGAACGAAGAAACGGGCGAGAGTCGTTTATTGGTTGGGGATTTAGACGGTATAGGGCAGGGGATTAGATGCCCCACCATTTTCCTTGATGATACCAATGTATTGGATAACCCCGATTATTTGCGTATTGCCGATAATACCACCGCACTTGGTGCGAACTGCTTTGCCTTTAACGAGTGGTTTCCCGGTGGGTTTACCCCACAATTTGGTGGCACAATCACTGATGCCTCTGTATTTGCTGGCGTCAAAACGGAATTAGATAATGGCTGGGCGATGGATTTGAGTGCCAGTGTAGGGTATTCAGATATCGCTTATCGTTTATCTGGCACCGTTAATCCTTCTCTTGGGCCAGACTCTCCGCTCTCTTTTTCTCCAGGCTCAGTTAGCCAAGTAGAGCGTACGTTTAATCTTGATTTCGCAAAGCTAATTCAATCCGTATTTGAAGAGCCAATTAGTATTGCTATGGGCGCAGAGTGGCGCAGAGAAACTTACTTTCAAAAAGCCGGTGATGATGCCTCTTATGCCGCTGACTCGCTCGCTTTTGACCCCACAACGGGGGCATCGCAAGGGTTCAGCATTGGCTCGAACGGATTCCCTGGTTACCAGCCTCAATCTGCAGGGCACTGGAGCAGAAGTAATTGGGCGGTGTACATAGACTTGGAGTTTTTCTTAAGTGAAGCATGGCAGTTTGGTGTAGCCACCCGCGTTGAACACTTTACTGATTTTGGCTCTACCTTTGATGGCAAGCTAAGTACGCGATATAAGGTTAATGACTTATTTGCCCTTCGAGGCTCTATCAATACTGGCTTTAAAGCGCCGACGGTTGGTCAAAGTAATGTGATTAATGTCACCACGGCTTATAGCGCGAATGGACTAGAAGACCAAGCCACACTGCCGCCCACTGATTTGATATCACAACAGCTAGGTGCAACACCGCTCACTCCAGAAGAGTCGGTTAACTTTAGTTTAGGTGTGGTGATGCACGTAAGTGATACCTTTTTCGCAACCCTCGACTATTTTAATATCCGTTTAATGGACAGGATCAGTACCACGTCAGCAATACCGCTTAGTGAGGCAGACATCCAAGTGCTTAGTGCGAACGGCCGCGACGATGCGGCGAACTACAATGCCGCCAAATTTTTCACCAATGACTTTGATACCCAAACCCAAGGGGTCGATTTAGTGGTTCACTACGACTTCATGGTACAAGATTGGAAGCAGACATTGTTGTTAGCTTACAATTGGACAGACACACAAGTAGAGCGGGTGACCTTGTATCCCACCATGGTTGATGGTGAGATAACCTTAATGCCAAACCTGACAACGCAGCGCATTAGAATGCTAGAAGATAACTTGCCAGCACACAGAGGCAGTTTGACGCTCGAACAGTACATTGGTGACTTTAATTTTACGTGGCGGGCAAACTACTACGGCAAATATTACGAAGACCATCTAGATGCTTCTGCGGGAATGGATATTTATGGAAGCGACACGCTAACGGCAGATGCGCAAGTAGCATGGTTTTTTTCACCGTCGTGGGGAGTTACGCTAGGTGTGCAAAACTTATTTGATACAAAACCTGATAGCAATCCGTTTAGTGGGGAAGTAGGGGCTTTATATCCGCCAACATCGCCAGGGGGGATTAATGGCGCATTCTATTATTTAGGATTGGAATACAGTGTTGATTAACGACACAAAAGTTGATTGAAATAGAAGGTCAGATAAATTTTGGATAGAATCTAAAAAATAGAAACTAGGAAAATACCTAGGAAAAAAGAAAGGGCTAGCCTACGTTTTTAAACATAGAATCATCGATGATGGTTTGATCGATAATCTGTTGTGCCATTTGGATGCACTTGCCACACTGGGAACCAAGTTCCATATGTTCACGCAATTCACGCATGTTACCTACGCCATTACCTTGTACTGCGGCGCGTATGCTTTTATCGGTAACGCCGTAACACATACATACAAACATAAAACACTCCAAATAAGTCTGTAAATGATAATAATTGCTATTTCATTCTAATGCAAGTGAGATTTAGTCGTATTCACACTCAAGAAATCATCAAAAAGGGTGGCCGTTGGTACGATGAGTGAAAAATTAGCAGAAGTAGAGTGCGTTACCGCTTGTTATCTAAGATAAAGTACCAATAAAGAGAGTTAGAAAACGCCAAGTGAAAAGACGTTTTACTTATTATTTAGTTTTTATATAAATTGGAGATATTTATGAGTGTATTAGTTGGCCGTCCAGCGCCGGATTTTACCGCTGCTGCAGTATTAGGTTCAGGTGAAATAGTTGATTCATTTTCACTATCTGAAACCATCAAAGGCAAAAAAGCGGTACTTTTTTTCTACCCGCTAGATTTCACCTTTGTTTGCCCATCTGAACTTATTGCTTTTGATAAGCGTTTTGAAGAATTTAAAAAACGGGGCGTAGAAGTGATTGGGGTTTCTATCGATTCACAGTTTTCTCATAACGCATGGCGAAATACGCCAGTAAACGAAGGTGGCATTGGTCCAGTTCAATATACGTTAGTGGCCGACGTGAAACATGAAATTTGTCAGGCGTATGATGTTGAGCATCCAGAAGATGGCGTGGCATTTAGAGGTTCTTTCCTGATTGATGAAGAAGGCCTAGTACGTCATCAAGTGATTAACGACCTTCCGCTAGGCCGTAATGTAGACGAAATGCTTCGTATGGTCGATGCACTTGCATTCCATCAGGATCATGGCGAAGTTTGCCCAGCAGGTTGGACACAAGGTAAAGCGGGTATGGATGCTTCACCAGAAGGCGTAGCCAAGTACCTTGCAGCAGAAGCTGACAAGTTATAATAGGCCGAAAGTATCTACAAAAGCTTTAAAAGTAAGCACTCAGGCTTGTTAAATAGGCTTTATGCAAATACGTCTACCTAATACTAAAACAGCGCCATTCGGCGCTGTTTTTTATTTCTACTGAATAAATTTTAATTAGAAGCGATTGCAGCTAAGGCAGCATTTCAGACGTTGCTTATCAGCAAGGCTCATCAGGGCTGATAGGTTCACCAGCTAAGGGCCAGCCGCCCAATGCTTTGTAACGATTTACCATAAAGCAAAACAGTTCCGTGGTTTTTTGCGCATCATATAATGCGCTGTGGGCTTCTTTTTGATCAAACTCAATACCTGCCGCACGGCAGGCTTTAACCAAAACAGTTTGGCCTAACGTTAAACCGGCAAGGCTGGTGGTATCAAAAGACACAAAGGGGTGAAAAGGCGTGCGTTTGATATTACAACGAGCGATAGCCGCGTTGACGAAACTTTGGTCGAAGGTGGCGTTATGCGCCACAATCACCGAGCGCTGGCAATCCGCATCTTTTTGCGCTTTACGAATACCTTTGCACAACGACTTCATTGCTTCACTTTCTTCTATGGCACCGCGCAGGGCACAGTGAGGGTCAATGCCGTTAAACTCTAGCGCTGCAGGCTCTAAGTTCGCGCCTTCAAAAGGATCGACATGGTAATGAAAAGTTTGGTCGGGATAAATCAGACCATCTTCTTCCATTTTTACCGTTACGGCAGCAATTTCAAGTAAGGCATCGGTCCCAGCATTAAAACCGGCGGTTTCAACGTCGATAACAACAGGGAAGTAGCCCCTAAAACGATGAGGAAGGGAGTGGTGCAACTCAGACATAGTTTCTCTTAGCAGGTTCTTTGGTTACGTAACAAAGCTGTATCAACATAGAAATGCTACAAAAAGTGCTGGGATTATGGCAAGGATAACCCACGGTATCCAGCCTGAATTTCAATGTGGGGCGTTAGAAACCTGAAATGAGGGCATAATTGATGGTATTAATGGTATAGAAGGCTAAACTTTTCTACACTAAGGACGATATATTCTGTAAGCGCCTTTTCGTTAGGTATGGTTTATCAGTTGAGTGGGTATAGTTGTGAAGCGTAAATTCGGTTTACTTATTCCGTTGTTTTTTACTACGGTCGCAAGCGGTGCTATGCGTCAGTATTCTGCTACGGTAGAAACGTCTAACTGGGAAGTGGTTGATGCATCGCGTTTGCAATGTACATTGAACCATCCTTTACCCGGTTACGGCGATGCCATGTTTACAAGCGTGGCTTCTAAACGGCTTAATATGGAATTTGAGCTAGACATGCATTTATTGCCTAACCGCTTCGATGTAGCTGCTGTTTATTCTGTACCGCCAAAGTGGATGCCGGGTGTAGCGCCTAAAACCATCGCCGATATGACATTGCGCACGCAATATAACGGTGACCTTCCGCAAGACGCTGCATGGACTATGCTAAGTGAACTCGAAAAAGGCTTCTGGCCCACCATTTATTATCAAGACTGGTATAACGAATACGATAAAGTGAGTGTTGCATTAAACGCCAGTAATTTCTCGATGGTGTATCGAGACTTCGTTAAGTGTGTGTCTAACTTATTGCCTTACAACTTCGACGATATTGCCTATACGGTGTTGTCGTATCAGAAAAACAGTACCGAACTGACTAAGTATTCTCAAAAGCGCCTAACAATGATTGGGGAATACCTAAAAGAAGATAGCGACTTAGAGTTAGTATTGCTTGATGGCTATACCGATAGCTATGGCGGGCGATGGAACAACGAACAATTATCTATACGCCGAGCCAATGAAGTAAAAAGCTACTTAACTACCATAGGCGTGCCCGATGACAGAATTCAACTGACGGGGCACGGTGAGAAGCGCCATATAGCAAATAACGATACCCGAGAGTCGCGAGCGCAAAATAGAAGGGTAGTAGTGCGGTTATCTAAATCTTAGGGTTATCTAAAAACTAAGTAAAAAATATAAACAAATTTGAAAAAGCGGCTTAATGGCCGCTTTTTTGTGAAGTGAATAATATATTTGTTGTTGCTATTCGCCTTGTGCTTCAAACCAGGCTTTTACCGGCGGCACATGGTCGGTAAATACGCCGTCTACGTTTACCACGTGTTTCAGGGTAGAAAGAAGTTGCTCTGCAGTCATACCTGGCGGTAGGGCATCTTGACGGAACGTGTAGGGATGAATAATGAAACCTTCTGAATGGGCATACTCAACCCAAGATGCGGGTATCAGTTTGCCTGTTTCCATCGCTTGGGGGTCTAGTAGTTGGCCTAACCAAGGGCCTAAACCGTCGGCATATTTAGCCACTTCTTTCATGCCTGCTTCACTTTTGATCCAATCGTAGTCTGTGGTTGATTCTCCCCAACTGTTTTCACCTATTAGCATGACCACTTTTCCCGCATAGTTTAGGTCTTTTCTAATGCGCTTTATTTCATCGAAGTCGAAACACTGCAAGTAACTGTTGGCGTCTTTATTGGCAAGATTAAATCGTGTTAGTGATGCAATCACAATCTGGCTAGCATCTACTCCTTGTTCGTTATGCCACGCTGGTGATTTTACTTCCGTATAAACCCCTACATTGGTATTGAACTCTCGATTAAGCTGAGTAATAAGCTCGTAGTGTTCTTCTAAGGTTGCCACGGTAAAATTTGCCGTATTCCCTGTATAGCGTTTTGTAAAAACTTGTTCACCCTTGCTGTTCGCTCGTTCGTGTACTTGCAGAGTACGAAGCTCAGCTAACGTGAAGTCTAAGGCGTAAAAGCGACCATCTTTACGTGCACGCTCTGGAAATACTTGCTCAACATTGGTTACTGTTTCTAAGTGTATGTCGTGCAAGACCACAGCAATCCCATCTTTAGTAATAACCGCATCTTGCTCAATAAAGTCAGGGTTCATGGCAAAAGCAAGCGTGGCGGCTTCTAATGTGTGCTCAGGCAGATAACCTGACGCGCCCCTATGAGCAATAACATCGAAGTCTTTCGCCAATAGTACTGGGCTTGCAAAAATCGAGATAGAAAGCGAGAAAGTAAGTAGAGCGTGACGAATTTTTAGCATGATAGGGCAATATCCTTATTAATAGGGCCGCTGTATTTTAAAATAGAGACTTATTGTTTTGTTTGAATAAGTTCGATGGCATAGCCATCTGGATCGCGAACAAAAGCAATGACAGTAGAGCCGCCCTTTACGGGGCCTGGCTTACGGTATACATCACAGCCATTTTGCTCTAGGTTTTCGCAGAACTGATAAATATCGTCTACTTCGATGGCGATGTGGCCGTAAGCCGTGCCTTTTTCATAGGTGTTGTCGCCCCAGTTATAAGTGAGTTCAAGTACGGTAGTGTTAGTTTCTTCACCATAACCCACGAAAGCGAGCGTGTATTCATAAGCTTGGTTTTCAGACTTCCTCAATAGCTTCATGCCCATCAAGTGAGTGTAGAAGTGCAAAGATGCATCAAGATCTTCAACACGAAGCATGGTGTGTAGCATTCTCATTCGACTCTCCCCGTTCTTCTAAGAACATCATATATATCAGTTTACTATGGGTATGTGAAAGGAATGAGACACTAAAGCCCAAATACAATAGCTGCAAGCACCTATCGGTAAACCGCTAGCAAAAAAGGACAATTAAAAGTTATACATTCCCTTATTGTCTATTTTAAGGTGACGGCGACGTTGTAGTAAATAACACAACTATTCTATCGACTTACGTATGTGAAATGTCTGTAGTGATTGCGCCTGCCATTGATGGTGAATGAAGGGGGAGGGCTCGAGGGTTAAGGTGTGTGGGCGATTGTAATGGAAGTAATACAGTAATATGTTGCTCGATAATAGAAATAAATAGCAATATCGGTAGACTTACCTTACGGAAAGATGTACATTATGCCCGCTTTAGATAATAAAAAGCTTTTTCTACTACTGCCTTGTACCCTTTTATTCTTCAGTTTTACCGAAGTTTTAATAGATATACATTTGCGTTACTAGTAAGTTAAATCTATTGCTATCCGGTGAATTTCACCAATTACTTCAAATATATAAGGTTACAAACATGTCTGATACAGTAAACGGCACAGTTAAATGGTTCAACGAAGATAAAGGTTTTGGTTTTCTTACTCAAGACGGTGGCGGTAAAGACGTATTCGTACATTTCCGTTCAATCGCTTCTGACGGCTTCAAAACTCTTTCTGAAGGCCAAGCGGTTAGCTTCAGCGTAGAACAAGGTCAAAAAGGCCTTCAAGCTGCAAACGTTGTTGTTCTTTAAGTAGAACTTTAAAATACAACGACAAAAGGCTAAGTTTCTACTTAGCCTTTTTTAATTGTGCAGTACTAATATTTTTATTTATTTTTGGTTTGATAAGAACAGAATTTTGAAAGGAATTTTAAAACGAATAAAAAACTAGCAACATTATTATACAAAGAAAAATTATATGTCTCATACTATTAACGGCGCTTCGCTCCGTACACTTCCCCCTATTTCGACAATCTCAGTAAATAACTTCAACGTTGTTTTTACCGATAAAGAGTGTCAAAAGTCAGTTCAATTTCACAACAACAGAGATACTAAAGTATTTTTACGTTGGTTGCTTAATACTACGGTTGAAAGTATTTATGCTTAGCTAATAAGCAGGCTGAAGCAAAATTAATACTGCGTTAAGAGCTCGTGTGTCGCTATTGCCTTACAGAATATTGCGTATAAAAAAGTAAATTTCCTCTTTTATATTATGTATTCTGAGCAAGCAGGTTTATGCTTGATATAGGACAAGTAACAGTTTTGTTGCCCTTTTACCTGCAGACAAGGTTCGATTTTGCTTTCTTACTTTCATTTGGGTGTTTTTTATTTTCTCCTCATGCTGGTGGTAGTCCCCGCATTTGGTCAGGAACCTATATCAGTCGGTGATGATAAGCGTATAATCGCTGATGCTAATGTGTGGCACGAATTAGATTACTCTTTTGATACATCAAATCTCGAATCAAAAAATAAGCTAGCAATTTTAAAAGAGGCTTATGAATACGCCGCGGTTGTGCCATCACTGGGTGGGAAGTCGGGAAGTTACTTTACCAAAGTAGTCTTAGATATTTCACAAAAAGGGCAGTACTTTGTTGTCGTTAATGCCAACTTCATTGATGTTGGTTTAGCTTCATATTCGTCGCCTGTTCAGCCTGAACTTAGCACTCAAGTCTTCTCTCAACTTCTTGATGACAGCTCGCCGCCGGTGCTTCATTTTCAAGCCGTGACGGTGCAAACCGTTATGGCAAATGAGCGAGTAGAATTATGGCTGTTTATTAAGGCCAAGCAGTTTCCTACGCCAGTTTCCATTACTGTGTTAGACAGTACAGAGTTTTATCGTTTCCAAAAATTTAATAACGGTATTTCCATAGCTGGCATTACCACCATGTTCATTTTGTCCTTGCTGGCCTTGCTCATCTATTCTGGGACGAGGAAAAGAGTAGCATTAACCTGTGCAGGCTATTTGGGTATTCACGCTATTGGCTGGATGGCAGCTTCTGGAATGCTAGGTGATATCGTTCATTTCCCATTCAATACCAGTTATTGGGGAATGCTACTTTTTCCTTTCGCTATTGCCTGTGCTGCTCAGTTTGTCTCAGATTTATTTGAGTGCAAAACCGACCACAAAAAGTTGTTCAAATTTCTTAACACTTTGAGTCTAGTAAGCGTTGTATTAGGCGTTGGCATGTGGTTTATGCCATTTTCTATCGCATATTTACTATCTCACTTATTGGCTATGTTCTGGATAGTGGTGACCATAGCGGTGGGTGTGAGCATGATTAGACAGCAAGATTTCCGCGCGAAATATTTTTTGGCAGGCAATCTACTCTACAGTGCATCACTTGGCTACTACATTGCTGCTCACAGCCAGTATTTCGGTGAGCTAGCGTACCCCGAATCTGTTGTTATATTTGCATTGTCGCTAGATTGCTTATGTATTTTGTTGTGCTTAACTGAGTGGTTTAAATTAAAGCAAAAGGAGTTCAATCGAAACCAGTACTTATCGCGCATAGACTCAATGACTCAGCTTGGTAACAGATTCTCTCTAACAGAATGCATTGAAGCCTTAGATGACTACTACGTTATTATTTTCATCGATTTAGATGGTTTAAAGGCCATTAACGATAAACACGGTCATGATGAAGGCGACAAACTTATTATTAAGGCTGCGAGCCTATTGCAACAATCGTTTTACTTTTTGGGAGATATCTTCCGCTCAGGAGGCGATGAGTTTGTAGGGGTATTGCAAGCCGATTCGACCAGAGAAACCCGAAACGTGGCTGATAGCGCCTTATCAATAGTATCGAATGTTTCAATGGAGCTTAGCAAGCAATGGAGTGATGCGGGCGTTAGCTTTGGGATTGCAACAAGCCTTGAGACTAAGGTGCCTTCAGAATGTATATCGTTGGCAGATAAACGTATGTATCAACACAAAGCTAAATCGAAGCATCCGCGCTCTGGCTAGGCGCTTAGTGAAAAAGCTTTTTGTAAGAGTTCTTAATAAGGGCTCAGTGGAAACGCTTAGCCTCTGTAAATAATATGACTTCGCTTTTAGTTTCAGTGCCAACTATTTAAACCGCCAAGCGTGGAGAGCCAAGCTTTATCGTATTAGGTGTTGAACTCAGTAAAAATTACGCATTTCACCATCACAGTGAACATTATCAAGGTTTCTTTGAAGCTTTACGGTGATGCTGAGCGTAAAAAAAGCGGCTATCATCAAGGCCAAGGGCAGTAAAAAGATTAATTCAGGTCTCATGCTCAACACCCACTGTTTTGTTCACTTAATAGATAGATCAATGATTAATCATGTATTTGCAAGTGGCTCAAGCGTCCAGCCCGCTCAAATGAAAAGTCGCTCGCCTGGGGGGATCGGCTCTCATTTCTGTCTTCCTATGGCGCCTTTTTCCACATCCTTGTTCGCCTCCTTTTCCGACCCCGTTGATTTTGTGGTAACGTAATTAAATCGCACAATTTATCATAACGCATTAAAAGGACTTAACTTTCATGGCGCTGCAGCGAATAAAGGTACTATGTTTTTTTCTACTATCAATCAGCCCAATCTCCTATGGGCAAGATGCTTCTGTAGAAGATGAAACACAAAGCTTCAGTTACACCCTAATTACCGAAAAGCTAACATCGAAGGTATTATCAGAAGAGCGCACTGTGGTTGTTCAACTCCCTAAAAGCTATGCTGAAAACCCAGATAAAAAATACCCTATTATTTACCGTCTTGATGGCGCTACTACGCTCGTCATGTTGAATGCGGTTCTTGAAAGTTTGCAATCTCAGCGGGCGGCGCCAGAAGTTATTGTGGTGGCAATCGAAAACACCGACCGTCTTCGGGATTTATACCCTAACGTAAATAAAGACCCCAGTGGTCCCGTGGGTTATGGCGGCGGAGGTGCTAAGTTTTTACAATTTATCACTTCAGAATTGATGCCGATGGTGGAAAGTAAATATCGGGTGCATGATTTTCGAGTTATTGCAGGTGCATCGGCTGCAGGCGCTTTCTCATTGTATGCAATGCAGCAAGCGCCTGAATTGTTCAATGCTGCCTTAACTTACAGTGCTGCGGTATGGTGGGCACATGGCGCAACGGCAAAGACTACGGTTGAGTTCATAAAGAATAATAAAAAGCTCGATCATTACCTTTATACCGCTATTGGCAACGAAGGTGCGCCCATGCGCCCTTATTACGATGCGATGATTTCAGATATCCGTAAAAACAAGCCGGTGGGGCTACGGTGGCATAACGATGTATTCAATGACGTACCTCATAACCTTGTGACCAATGCAGCAAGCTTTAAAGCGTATTACAGTTTATTTTACTCAGAGTATATGCGCCCGAAAGACTATGATGGTGATTTGAGTTCGATTGAAAAGTATTACGAAGTGGTATCACAGCAACGAGGCGAGAAAATCGAAGCGGCGGAATGGGTAATAAGAGAATTAGGTTATCACTTCGTGACAGAACAAGATTTCGATGAAGCTATAAAGCTATTTCAGTACGGTATTGAACGTTATCCCAATTCGCCTGATGCATACAATGGTCTTGCCTATGGCTACGAGCAGTCAGGCCAGTTTGAAAAAGCACTGGAGCAGGTGAATAAGGCATTAGCGCTAGCTTCATCGGATTACGATGGCTATGACGTTTACGTGGGTAGACGGGAACGGTTATTGAACAAGCTGGGTGAGAGTTAAAGCGCAAATGTAAACGGGCAGGAGAGTTGCTCAGTTGTACTAGCTCAGTCCTAGCCCGCTTATGCCATCTTAAGGCTTTAATGCCACATCTGAATCAGCAATTAAATATATACTTGCTGCATAAGCGGCAATATTTTGCGCTAATTCATTGGGATCAATCTTATCAAGCGTATCATCAGGCGTATGATGTAAATCGAAGTAATCCTGTCCATTTTGGTTTAATCGAATGGTCGGTACACCTTTTTTAGCCAAGGGAATGATGTCAGGACCACCGCCGGGAACATCTGATCCTCCTCTCACTATGCCAAGAGGGGACAATATTTTTCCTACTTCATCCATCAGCAAGGTAGCTTCTGGATTGACGTTTGATACTAACTGCCAAATGGTTTGCGCACCAAAGTCAGATTCGGTTGCCAAAACATGGTTTTGTAGGTTCGCATCATGTTGTTTCGCATAGGCGAATGCACCAAGTAAACCCACTTCTTCTGCACCAAACATTACCACCCGAATGGTGCGCTTGGGGCGAGTCGGTAAATTAGCAATCAACGCGGCAGCTGCGGTAGTGATGGCAACGCCTGCGCCATCGTCAACCGCGCCAGTGCCTAAATCCCAGCTGTCTAGATGGCCACCAATAAGTACGATTTCTTCAGGCTTCTCACTTCCCACTAAATCGAGAACAACATTTCCGCTTTTCACTTCGCCTTTCCATTTTGATTCTGAATGCAGTGAAAGACTTATAGGCTTGCTTAATCCATGTAAGCGGCGAAGGTGATCAGCGTCAGGATTTGAGATAGCGATAACTGGAATATCTGCCCATTTGTCACCGTCTTTACTCATCATCCCTGAGTGTGGGAATCGATGTGAGTCTGAACCGACAGAGCGAACCACCAATGCGCTAGCGCCACCACGCTGCGCATGTTGCCAGCCAATTCTTCGACGTTGATTGGCTTGGCCATAACCTGCGCCGGTTTGGCTTTTAACCATTTTGTCGCCATCGACAAAAGCAATTTTTCCGCTAAGGCTGCCATCCTTAACATCTGATAATGCGTGAATATCTCTAAAATATACTACATCGGCATCAATACTCTCTTTTGATGGAGCGCCACCACCTAAAGCAGTACCGTATAAATCCTGCTGGTAGGGCGAGGTTAGCGATATGTGTAGATGCCCTCTATCCCAAAAAGGCATCGTAAATGGTTCGATACTGACGTTGTCGAATCCCAAACGTTCGCCTAACTTTACCCCCCAGTCTCTCGCGCGTTTCTCAGCTTCAGAGCCTCCCAATCGAGGGCCTATTTCTGTTGTCAGCGATGTCACGATGTCCATACCTAAGTCACTTTTCAGCGCAGTTTCTATAAGGTCGTTCGCAGTTTGTTTTTGTTCGTTTGTTATCACATTAGAAGCTGCCAGTAGCGGAAAACTAAAAAAAGCTACAATAGCGGTAAAAGTGAGGCGTCTAAGTTGATGCATGTGTTCTCCATTAATACTGTTATTTGGGCCGAATTCTTATAGTAACTGCAACGTACCCCAAAATTGTTTTTTATTATTTAAGCGCTCTTTTCTAGTTTTAACGGTTTAGGCCGTAAAGTAATGCGAATTTGCTCGCGTAGAAGATGTTGCCGTTTACAGCTACAGTCTCTTAGCTAAAAGAAGAAAACCCTGAGCGCGACCAGAATATGAAATTCAACCTATAAATACTACTTTTTACATCAAAGGTAAGGTATTTCTACTGTTATATAAGCTATGTTAGACCTTCAATAGTCATTCTATTTATCGAATTAAAACAATTAGAGCAAACGAGCCATGAATAAGAGATGTTTAAGCAAGTCGGCGTTAACACTAGTCATAAGCACATTATTAACTGCCCATTCGGTTTTGGCAGACGAATCTGCAAGTAATACTTTGTCTTTAAAAGACGTATTTAATCTTGAGTATGCTACAAACCCAGTGGTAACACCTGATGGCAAACATGTTGTGTACGAGCGTCGTAGCATGGATATTATGACTGATTCAATGCGACGGAATCTGTGGACAATAGCCTTAGATGGAAGTGCTCATCTGCCTATTCTCTCTGACAGTAAAAACCACTTTAATCCTGTGTTTTCACCTGATGGCGCTAAAATGGCTTACCTTTCAAGTAAAGAAGGTAAGGTTCAAGTTTATCTAAAAGATTTAGCATCAAATAGCACAACTCGCGTAACTGATGTCGCAATGCGCCCGAGCGGTATGAGTTTTTCACCAGACGGTAAATATTTAGCTTTTGCTATGTTTACACCCACTAAAGCCAAACCGTTATTTAATTTAGATTTTAAGCCTAAAGGCGCTAAGTGGGCAGAAACCCCACAGTATATCGACCAAACCAATTTCCAACGAGACGGCATGGGAATGAAACGCCCCGGCAACATGCAAATATATGTTGTGCCAACCATTGGCGGAACGCCAAGACAAATTACTTCTGGGGAACATGACCACGCCGGTACCATAGCATGGTCTGACAATGGTCAACAGATCATTATCTCTGCTAACACCAGCGACGAAGCTGATTTCGATATGCTTAATAGCGATCTGTTTAGCATTGATGTAAAAACGTCAAAGGTGACTAGATTAACTGATATGAGTGGCCCTGAACGAAGCCCTCATTTAAGCCCTAGCGGTAATAAAATTGCCTTTGTTGGTAATGAAGATAATGGAAAATCAAATCAGCTAAGCCATTTATATGTAATGAATTCAGACGGCACGGGCATCGAAAACCTGACTAGTGAGCTAGACCGCTCTGTCGGTGCAATTAAGTGGGCTGACAACGGTAAAGGGGTATATTTTAGTTATGATGATATGGGTAAGAAAAGTGTCGCCTATGTTAGTTTGTCAGGTAAAATTTCAACGAAAACAAGTGATTTAGGTGGCACTAGTTTAGGTAGGCCGTACACATCGGGCGATTACGATGTAACCCCTAAAGGTAGCGTTGTTTATACCGCTTCAATGGGCGATCGCCCTGCTGATCTTGCAATAGTGACCAGTAAAGGGAAGGTTAAACAACTGACTGACTTAAATGGTGATGTGTTTGATCACAAAACAGTGAATAAACCAGAGTTGGTGGAACTAAAAAGCAGTGTAGATAATAGAGACTTACAAGCTTGGTTGGTTACCCCTCCTAACTTTGACCCTAAGAAAAAATACCCGCTAATTTTAGAAATACATGGCGGGCCTCACACTGCGTATGGCCCCAGTTACTCAACAGAAATACAATTAATGGCTGCTGCTGGTTATGTTGTTTTATATGGCAACCCTCGTGGGTCTACTTCTCAAGGTGAAGAGTTCGCTAGTTTAATTGATAAAAATTATCCATCACAAGATTATGACGACCTTATGGATATGGTGGATGCCGCTATTGCCAAAGGTTATGTGGATGAGTCTAACTTATTTGTTACTGGCGGTTCTGGCGGGGGGACACTGACCTCTTGGATCATCGGAAAGACCGACCGTTTCAAAGCCTCTGTAGTGGCGAAACCCGTTATAAACTGGACAAGTATGATTGGTACATCTGATATCTATGCGTATATGAGCAAGTATTGGTTTACAGACTTACCTTGGAACGATTACGAGCAATATTGGAACCGTTCGCCGTTATCATTAGTGGGCAATGTAACAACGCCTACCATGGTGCTCACCGGTGAATTAGATGTACGTACTCCTATGTCTGAAAGCGAACAATATTATGGTGCATTACGCTTACAAAGTGTAGATAGCGCACTGGTGCGTATTCAAGGGGCTTATCATGGTATTGCAGCTAAACCTTCTAACTTAGCACGTAAAGTTGGATATATTTTAGCGTGGTTTGACAAGTACAAAGACGACACGAACAGTGAAAAGAAAGAAGACTAGAGATTAGTTTTCTTTAGAAGTAAAGCTTAAAAATAAAAGCCCTACATACTGTTTTAGTATTAGGGCTTTTTACTTTTTAAATGCCGTTAATTTGGCTAAGCATTTGTTGCAAATAAGCTATCTTTTACTAACCGTTTTATTGCTTATTTAATGTTTATTTAAAAAGCTTAAAATATCTTTAGATACACGTTTCACATCTTCCACCATAGGCATATGGCCAAGATCTTCATAAATAAGTGTGTTTGAATTGAGCATCAATTTCCAGTGGGTAAAATCGTCTACCGGTAACAGCTTATCGTTAAGCCCCCATATCAGCATCGACTCAGGATAATCGAAACGGTAATCACGAGAGTAAAAATCCCGCAAGTTGAAAAATTGATGGAACATGTGGGTATATTGCGCTCGCTTATTAATATATTCCCATGCGAGTGCGCGCAAAATAAACTTTGGGATAAATGGTGGTTTAGCCATGATTAAATCATAGAATTTAAAAAAACCCTGTTCAACTTCATGTTCAAAAGGATTTAATTTATTGTCTATCATATTCTGAGCAAATGGTGACTTAGCGCCTGCTGGGTCGATCAATACTGCTTTTTCAATTCGCTTAGGCATTTCATCAAATAGTTTAGCCGCCATCATTCCGCCCATAGAATTACCCACTATGCTGAAGTGCTTAATGTTTAATTGATCTAATAGTGCCAATAACATCTGGCATTGGCTGGGAACAGAATAATCATCATCGGGGTGGTAAGCAGTTTGGCCATGGCCTTTAAGGTCAGGAATAACTAGGTGATATTGAGAAGAGAATCTTTTGGCAAAACGATTCCACACATACTTATCAGCACTGAAACCGTGTATAAGTACCAGCACAGGCTTGTCGCTAGAAAAGTGTTTTGTATTGCTATGGTAAAACACTTCAAGCCCATCAATTGAGCGGCTGTCACAATACAATCTTGCTAACTTAGCTTCTGTACGATTAACAAAATCAAAGATTAATCGACTCAATAGCATACGACGCAGCTTAGTCGATAAAATAATCATCAATCCTACAATAACAGCAGTAATCAATAAAACGATGATAAATAATTCCTAATGATTTCTATATTGGCTTACAACGATGTGCAGACTTTTGCTTTTAGATAGGAGTTTAATTGGAATCTAATGCGTTGACTAGTAACACTATTCGGACGGAGAATTTTCTAACAGGCGGTTAGTATTGCGATAGACGCTTTTGGCAAGTAACTCTTCGCAGGGCGGCAGCTAGCTCTTAGTTAGCTGCCGCTAGCAGGTTAAGCCCCTTGTTTAAGTTACTCAGCATATTCAGTTTTATCTTTAAATTCACACAAGTCTTCAATAATGCAGCTTCCACAACGAGGTTTGCGGGCAATGCAGGTATAGCGGCCGTGAAGAATTAACCAGTGGTGAACGTCTACCTTAAATTCTGCTGGCACTACTTTTAGTAGCTTCTCTTCCACTTTCTCAACGGTTTTACCCATAGCAAGTTTAGTGCGGTTACTTACGCGATAAATGTGGGTGTCTACAGCGATGGTAGGCCAGCCAAACGCGGTATTCAGTACTACGTTAGCCGTTTTACGGCCAACGCCAGGCAGAGCTTCTAAGGCTTCTCGGCTTTCGGGTACTTCACCATCGTACTTTTCAACCAAAATTTCACTAAGGCGATGTACATTTTTGGCTTTTGAGTTAAACAAGCCGATGGTTTTTATATATTCTTTTAACCCGTCTTCACCAAGAGCAGCAATCGCATGGGCTGTATTGGCAACGGGAAAAAGTTTGTCCGTGGCTTTGTTTATGCCAACATCGGTAGATTGCGCCGATAAAGTGACCGCGACCAACAGCTCAAAGGGCGTGGAGAAATTAAGCTCAGTGGTAGGGTGGGGGTTATCGTCCCGAAGTCGGGTTAAGATTTCACGTCTTTTTGTGTTATTCATTTTTATTTAGCTCGTTCTTTTTCCACTCGGGCTTTTCCATTCAGGCTTAGCCATTCAGGCGTAACCATATTCTCTGCCACTAGCCGCTTAGCATTTATTATGCGTCGGCGGTAACACGTGCGCGAGTGGCTTTTTCTTTTACCGTAGTCTCGCGGGCTGCTATTCGAGCATCAATCATATTCTTAAAAGCAATTAAAAGCCCCATGCCCAAGAACGCACCGGGAGGCAATATTGCTAGCAAGAAAGGAGAATCGGTTTCAAATAAGGTGAGTGTCCAGTTACTGGCAATGCTGCCGAATAGCCTGTCGGCACCTGCGAACAAGGTTCCAGCACCTAAAATTTCTCGCATACCGCCAAGCACAACAAGTACGAAGGTGAACCCTAATCCCATCACTAGGCCATCATATGCTGATGCGCCCGCACTGTTTTTAGAGGCAAAAGCTTCCGCTCTACCGATGATTGCGCAGTTAGTAACAATCAACGGAATGAATATGCCCAGCGCAAGGTATAACTCGTAGGTAAAGGCGTTCATTAAAAGCTGCACTATGGTAACAAAGGCGGCAATAATCATAACAAATACAGGAATGCGTATTTCGTTTCGAACAATATTCCGTACCAATGAAACGGTAACGTTACTGCCAATCAATACTAGCGTGGTAGCTAAGCCTAACCCTAGTCCATTTATAAAGGTGGCGGTTACCGCCAGCAAAGGGCATAAGCCTAGAAGTTGCACTAGGGCAGGGTTGTTCTTCCAAATACCTTGGAGGGTAAGGTCGCGATAATCTGTCATTCGCTTAACACCTCATTGGTTGGTAATACGTCATTTTCAATACCGCACATATTAGGAGCGGAAAATAAAGTTTGTTGGTTATCTTGCACGTAAAGCAGTGCATTTTTAACCGCGCTAACCACCGCTCGCGGCGTTATTGTGGCACCAGTGAATTGATCGAACTCACCGCCGTCTTTTTTCACTTGCCATACAGGCAAGGCACTTACTGAAAAGTGTTTTCCGGTGAATGACGTTATCCAATCGCTGATCGACAATTCTATTTTATCACCCAGTCCTGGGGTTTCTTTATGCTCTAACACGCGAACACCAAGCACATTCATTTGCGTATCTACCCCAATGACCAGCGCAATATCACCGCTATAACCATCTGGTGCGGTAGCTTCAATGGCTAGAGCTGTAGGTTCGCCGTTTATCCGTGCTCGATAAACCGTATGAGGTTCTTGGGTGCCTAAATTGGAGCTTACCACCGCCGTGCAATCAGCATAAAGCTCATTGTCATGTAACTCATGCGGCACCACTTCATTTAATATACTAAGCAATTTTTGCTTTTGTTGCTGTGCAATACGTTCGGCTGTACCGTTATAGGTGAGGGCGATGAGCGCAGTACCAATTATCGCAAACGCACTTAGCATCAAACCATTTTTTACTAGCGTCTCTTTTACCATTTACTCTACTCGCCTTGCTTTCTTAGTAACCTGATGCCCGTATGTACGGGGGCGGGTATAGTAATCAATCAGCGGCACGACCATATTCATAATAATGACTGCAAAAGCAATCGCGTCTGGGTAACCGCCAAAAACTCGAATAATAACCACCCAAAAGCCAATGGCTGCGCCATAAATTATGCGCCCTTTTGGTGTGGTTGACGCAGATACCGGGTCGGTGGCAATAAAGAATGCGCCTACCATCACTGCACCGTTAATGAGATGAAAAAGCGGCGATGCATAATGATCGGCATCAATCATATAAAGCAATAATGCAAAAACCGCCACTGACGCCAACATGCTGCCTGGAATATGCCAGCTAATCACTCTTAACTTCACAAGCCACAGGCCGCCGAGTAAATAACTTAAACTTACCCATCCCCAACCTGCACCAGCAGATTGAAATAGCCCCGTGGAAAAAATAGGTCTGAGCAATGATTCTGAGTACGTAATACCCAAGGTTAAGTCAGTTTTTAGGGTGTCGAGCGGTGTGGCCATTGTTACACCGTCTGCCACAGTCCGTAACTGGGTAACATCGTAACCTGTGGTCGAAAAGTCGGTAAAAATAAGTGCCGCAGAGTCTAAGAAGCTAGGTGTTAAGCTAGCTAGGTGCTGCGGGGGTAACCATAAACTCATGGCGGCCGGGAATGAAATTAACAGTACTACATAGCCAATCATCGCTGGATTGAAAATGTTAAACCCTAAGCCACCGTATACTTGTTTGGCGACGGCAATGGCGAAAAATACGCCTGTAATCGTCATCCACCATGGCAGTGTAGGCGGAATGCTAATAGCAATTAGCAGGCCGGTTAGTATGGCGGAGTAGTCGGTTAACGTACGCTCGATAGGGCGTTTACGTAACCAGAGGATAACCCCTTCAAAAACGAGGGCACTGGCGACCGCTAAAAAGGCTTGAATGAGTGTACCCCATCCAAAAAATACGGTTTGAGCAATAATACCAGGCACCATGGCATAAATGACCAAGCGCATGACCTGGCCAGTATCGCGCTTCACTCTTTGATAGGGAGAACTCGATAAGATTAATTTCATGATTGATTGTTCTCACTTTCTGCCGCTGCTTTTTTTGCTTTAGCCTTAGCGACGGCCGCTGCAATACGGCTTTTTTTCTCAAGAGCAGGATCGTTTGCTTCTTCAGATAGTACTGATTGTGGAGCGGTTTGCTCGGCTTCGCTTGTAGGGGTAGGTAACTCGGCTTTCTCTGATACCTTTACCTGCTCAGGCTCAACATCTTGACTAGCAGTGCCTGAATCATCAGTTTGCGTTTTCTGAATTTCCGCTAAACGTTTTTTCGCTTTAGCTTTTGCTACCGCCGCAGCTATTCTGGCTTTCTTGTCATCCGCGGTGTTCGTGGTTTCGTTGTTTGACGCTTTTTCGACATTGTCAACACTACTGTTTGGCCTTTCAAGAGGCTTTTCGTGTTCTGTATCAATATGGCTAGCTTTAGCTTCAACAGTACCTTCAGCATCATCTGACGCTGTTTTAGGCGCTTTTAAATCGCCACGGCTCTGCTGTTTTTGTAATTCTGCTTTCTTAGCTTTTGCTTTAGCAATTGCGGCGGCAACCCGGGCTTTTTTCTCATCTTGCAGTTGCGTTGATGAAGCTGAGGTAGAAGCCTCTTCCTTTGCCTGACTTTGTGGTAAATCGCTTCCAATTACTTCAGCGCTGCTTTCGTCTAGTTGTTGGCGTGCTGCTTTTTTGGCTTTTGCTCGCGCGATGGCGGCGGCAACTTGCGCTTTCTTATCGTCGGCAGCCGTGCTTACATTTTCAGCTTGGTTTTCAACTTGGGTTTCAGTCGCTTGTTGATCTGTCTGTGCTGTCGATTGAGATTCTGAAAAAACTTCATCAGATTTAGGTGCTTCAGACGCCGATTCTTTAAGCTTCTGGGCTTTTTTAGCTTTAGCGCGTGCTATGGCGGCGGCAACTTGCGCTTTTTTATCATCAGCAGGTGAGCTTGCGGTAGTGCTTGTGCTATTTGCGGCTGCAGGTTTTGCGTCAGCTACGCTTGTTTCGTCAGAATTAGCGCTCTGAAGGGCTGCTTTTTTCGCTTTGGCTCTGGCTAATGCAGCCGCGACTTTATCTTTAGAGCTATTTTGCTCTGTAGAAGGGGCTGGTGATGCAGATTGGCTATCGGAATTATTCTTTGCAGCAAGTCGTGCTTCTTTAGCGCGGCGGTGTTTGGCTTCACGCTCTTCTTTTTCCCGTTCTAGGCGCTCGTTTCGCGCTTCAAAACGTTGTTTCGCTTTTTCTGCTTTGTTCTTTTCGTCTCGTTGCAATCGTATTTCAGATTTAGCTTGGCGGTAATAATGAACCAAAGGTATTTCACTGGGGCATACATACGCACAAGCACCACATTCGATACAGTCGAAAAGATCGTAGTCTTCAGCTTTGTCGTATTCTTTTGCTTTGGCGTGCCAAAACATTTGTTGTGGTAGTAAAGAAACAGGGCATGCGTCAGCACACGCACTACAACGAATACACGGGCGTTCGGCGTTATCGTCTACCAGTTCTTTTTTGCTGGGTACTAATAAACAGTTAGTGGTTTTCACCACAGGTATGGTGGCATCCGCCAAGGCAAAGCCCATCATAGGGCCGCCCATAATCACTTTAGGCGACGTTTGCTTTTTAGCTTGGTAGCTGGCTTCTTCTAGCAAGTGCTTTACTGGTGTACCAAGTAAAGCTCGAAAATTAGCAGGCTTAGCTACGGCATCACCGGTTACCGTGACAATACGTTCAATAAGTGGCTTACCGTGTAAAATAGCATCGGCAATGGCAAAACAGGTCCCCACGTTAAACATCATGACGCCAATGTCTGCCGGAAGACCGTTACGGGGCACTTCGCGGCCCGTGATAACTTGAATTAATTGTTTCTCACCACCTGCAGGGTATTTCGTTTCAATAGGTACTACCCGATACGCATCCTTGTCTTGGCAGGCTATATTAAGTGCTTGAATGGCTTCAGGCTTGTTATCTTCAATGGCAATAACAATCGCTTTAGGCTCAATAATATGCGCTAAAATGTCTAAGCCTTGGCGAATCTGCCACGCGTGTTCGCGCATAAGGCGATCATCTGCAGTAATGTAAGGTTCGCACTCAACGCCGTTTAGCACTAAAAACTCAACGGGCTTACTGGTGGCGGTTTTAATATGGGTAGGAAAGCCTGCGCCTCCCATGCCAGAAATGCCGGCTTGGCAGATGGCATCTACAATCGTATTTTTATCTACCCCAGTATAATCAGCTAAAGGTGATAGCTCGCCCCACGTATCTTTATCATCGGGCTTAATGCTAACGCACATTTCCGTAAGACCACTAGGATGAGCAACCACGTGAGGTGCTATAGCAACGATATGCCCCGAGGTGGGCGCATGCACTGGCACAGCGTAAGGTGTTGTAGCATTAGATAGCGCTTGGCCTTTGTAAACATAGTCACCTACGTTTACGCAGCATATACCTTCTGAACCCACATGTTGACGTATAGGCAATGTGAGCAGATCTGGCATTGTTGGCTGCACAATAGCGGCCTTGTTCGACAGTCTCTTTTTATCATCAGGGTGCACGCCGCCTGGGAACGAAAAGAGTTTCCCTGAATTTAGGCGTTCAATAATGTTATCAAAATCTGGGTAGTTCAACGCTTACGACACCATTTTAATTGGAATGTCACCTTTAGGTGATGAGGAAAAATCCCACTTCCATGTTGCTGTGGTTGGTGTAACAGGCACCATATCGATACAGTCTACTGGGCAGGGATCTACACATAAATCGCAGCCCGTACACTCTTCAACAATCACTGTATGCATATGCTTTGCTGCACCTAATATGGCGTCAACGGGGCATGCTTGAATACACTTGGTACAACCAATACATTCGTCTTCTCGAATGAAGGCGACTTTTTTCGTATCTTCTTCGCCGTGAGCCGCATCGAGAGGTTTTGGTTCTACCCCCATCAAATCGGCAAGTTTTTTTATGGTCGACTCACCACCTGGGGGGCATTTATTAATTTCATCACCATTAGCAATGGCTTCTGCATAGGGTTTGCAACCAGGGTAGCCACATTGTCCACATTGAGTTTGGGGCAATATTTCATCGATTTGATCAACCAATGGGTCGCCTTCCACCTTAAATCGAATACTGGCATAACCTAAAATTAAACCGAAGAGAAGCGCAAGCGCGCCTAATGCGATGATGGCGTATGTCATGGTCATTATACTTTCACCAAACCGCTAAAGCCCATAAATGCCAAAGACATAAGGCCCGCCGTTATCATTGCAATCGATGCCCCTTTAAATGAAACAGGCACATCGGCAGCAGCTAAACGTTCTCGCATGGCCGCAAATAGAACTAGCACTAATGAAAAGCCAACAGCCGCACCAAAGCCATAAATAAGGCTTTCCATGAAGTTATGCTGCTCGGTAAGATTCAGCAAAGCAACACCAAGCACAGCGCAATTGGTGGTAATAAGAGGTAGGAAAATACCTAATAAGCGGTAAAGGGTAGGGCTGGTTTTATGCACCACCATCTCGGTGAACTGAACCACGACAGCAATCACTAAAATAAACGCTAATGTTCGTAAGTAGCCAATACCTAAAGGCGCAAGTAGATAAGTCTCTACTAAGTAGCTTGTGGCCGAGGCTAGCGTTAATACAAACGTGGTGGCCATAGACATGCCCATGGCAGTTTCGAGTTTGCTCGACACACCCATAAAAGGGCATAAGCCAAGAAACTTCACCAGCACGAAGTTATTAACTAATACGGTACCAATTAATAGTAATAAAAATTCAGTCATGAAAATCGCAATTCCTACGAGGAATTAGTTGAGTCTCGGCATAATGGCCGTACTCGAAATTGAAACAGGAATAATTTGTCTATTATCGCTTTTTAGGCGCAGATTAACAACTTGATTGAATTAGGGTTATTTAATGAATATATAAGCTATTTCAGGAAGAAAAAAACGTATGAGATAATAGAAGAAGTATAAAGCGGTAATGAGCCAACCAAGTGGCTCCCCGAACCCTCCTTACTGGGAACTATCAGAGTGCCAATGGTCGTTTTTAAGCGTAAGTTGCCGCCACGCTTAAGAATTGCAGCATAATCGTGCAAATTTTGAATAGTTCCCCCCTAGATAAAACTTGCCCTAGTGCTGCGCCCCGCAGTGCACCAAAATGAAGCCATGAAGAAGGATAAAAGCAAGTTCTTAGAGCCTCGGAAGGACATTACGTTTCGATGTGATGCGTGTCGTCATGTGTGGGACAGCGAACCAGAAGAAGTAATTGATGATGCAGATTTGTCTCATCCTTACCGATATTTCGCTATTTGCCCTACTTGCCATTCCCGATCGCAGCAAATCCCATGGCAGCGAGGTCTTTTTAGTAGTTATGTGAAGTCTACGGGGCCAAGAACGTTAGAAGGCAAAGCGGCTTCCTCTGCTAATTTAGAGGGCCATCCCACGCCAGAAGAAGCGTTGAGAACTAGATTTAATGCGTTGAAACACGGCGCTGCAGCTAAGCAAGCGTTATATTTCCCTGCGAGGCCAGGTAAATATGATGCATGTGGAACTTGCGATATAGATTTTGACTATTGTTCGTCCCAAGCTGCCTGCACCAGAAAAACAGAGTTGTTCATGCGGCATTTAATTGCCATTGAGTCACACGACCCCAAAATGCTGCGCGAACACCAAGCTATGGTTCAAGCTAACTTTGCCTCGCTGATGGATGACATGCTTATCAGCGTTATCAATAAAGGGGTAATGCTAGAAACCCCAGCCTATGCGTTTGATAAAGATGGCGGCTTTCATTTGGCTAAATACACAGATGAAGCAACCGGCCAATCAACTCAAATAATGGATGCAAAGGCAAACCCCCTCTTAAAACCCATATTTGACCTTATGAGCAAAAACAATATGTCGTTGGCCGACCTGGGTATGACGCAAAAAGTTCAAGATGAGAATGAAGTGCAGATGGGGCGGTTACAGCAAGAGGGTAAAGATAAACAGAGCTTATCTGACTTCCAAAATAAGCAGAACGAATTACTCGCTGGCCTTCGTGAGAAAATAGTGAATTCACAAAATTCTTTAAAGAACGATGAAATTCTCATAGAACATAAAAAAGCAAACGGCGATGGCTGAACGTACCACGGCCAAAGAGAGGCGAAAACTACAGCATTTAGCAGAAACGGAAATACTCCGTTTTAATGGTGATCATGCTCTATGGCATAAGCATGTGCATGATATAACGCTTGACCCTATGCAAGTGCTTAAGTGTTACGAAATGGATAAGCACCCCAATACTATCGATAACAGTTGTCGTCGAACGGGTAAAACCGCAGTAAAAGAAATGTGGAACTTAAAGTACTTGGCAACCAACGCTGACCAAGAACTGGGAATCGTTGCGCCCAAAGAAGCCCAAAGTATCGTTAATTTAAATTACCATTTGGACGCTATCCGTCGTTCTGAAATACTGGGTAACTTTATAGATTACCGTAACGGCCGCAAGCAGATGAGCGACACCTACTTTCGCTTTTGTAACCGCAGTATTGCACGTGGGTACGGTATATTTTCACAAATTGATGGGGGAGATTTAACGTTAGCCTCTATTGAAGAAGTGGATGATTTAGATCAAGAGCGCCTTAATTCTCGTTTTCTACTAACCATGGGCTCTACACGCCGTTTGGGTGCGGATGAAAATGCCAAAAATGAACCAATTATAAGAATTACAGGGGTATTTAAAGGTGCGTCTGTATTATCGAATCTGTTAGAAACTAACAAATACCACATGTTACCTACTGTCGATTGCCATCTAGGCGTAGAACTTGGCATATTGAATGGCAAATTTATTGACGATATGAAAGTGCAGCTATCACCAGAAGAGTACATACGCCAGCTGCTGTGCATTAATACCAGCTCAACTAACTTGATATGGGAAAAGTACATTCGAGCTGCCATACAAATGGGTGCTAAAACAAATATTGAAATGGTGATCCCCGAACCTGGTACACGTTACCGCAAACGTGGATTACTCAGCTTTGGCTACGATGCTGCAGGGCATGGTGAAAGTGCTACTGCGTCGAAACATGCATTCATCGTTACAGAGCAAGTGGGAAACTATGTCGTAGTTTTATTTGCAAAAACATGGGCAGCCGGCACAGATGATTCAATAGTGAAAAATGACTTGCTTGCGTTTTGGCGATACTTTCGACCCGATTATGCCATTGGTGATGCCTACGGTTTGGGGATGCTAACGCAGCTTAATCACGATTTATTTTCAGAAGGCCTTACACAAGTTGATATCAGGGCAGTAAATAACGGCGAGTCTAACGCAACCTCTTGGAATGAATGGGCTTTCGCCCCTCTACGCTTTGAGGGCTCTATCAAGCACAGTATGGCACAAGCGTTAAGGGGCATTTTTCACCACCAACATGCGGTTATTCCTTACGTTGACCACCTTGAACCAGTCGGTTTTGATATAGACAGCCTTGCCGTTAAAGATATGAAAACATTTATTACGCAGCTATCGAATATTAAGCCAGAAGAAACCAGTAAAAGTTACTCAAGCTACGTTATGGTGCTGAAGAAACTTGGCGATGATTTATTTGACGCTGCAATGGCTGCTGTATGGGCACTTGCTACGCGTGGCCAACCCAAACCTGCAGCATCAGTACTTACATCTTCAAAAAGCCGCGACGAACTGTTGGGCGCCACCATTTTATTACCAGGGGTATAGCAAGCATGGGAATTCTTTCAAAAATAAATAGTGCGCTAGGCCGTCACTCTAATTCGGCCGACACGGTAAGCAAAAGCGAAGAGCCCCAGCACAAAAATAATACTCGCAGTGGCACAACGGTAAATTCTGAAAATATCGCGGAGCGAATTTACAATGAACTGTATATATCCCCAGATTATAAATTGTCGGTTTATAACATTCGTGAAATGGACCGCGTAGACCCTCGCGTGAAACGCATACACCGAAAGATGGCTAGAGATGCTACAAAAAACGGCATACGTCTGCAGTGGGAAGGTAAAGAAAGTGAACGTGTAACCCGTTTGTTTAACGAATTTAAACTTCGTCTTGGTTTGAATAATCCACAAAAGCTGCATTCAGATGCCCGTGGTGCTGCTATGGAAGGCTCATTAGCTATGCAGTGGGTGGTCAATGATAAACGTAATGTAGTCTCGGGCCTGCGAATGCCAGCAGAAACAATTTTACCGGACACGCTACCCACAGGACAATTGAAGAGCATAGCTTCTGCATATAAGCAATTAGACCCAGTTGGGGGGTATCAAATAATTGCAAACTTTGCGTTTTGGCAGCTATCAATGGTGCGCATAGACCCAGATAACTACGACGATTTCGGTTGTCCTGGTCGACCGTATTTAGATGCAACACGAAAAACGTGGCGGCAACTGCAAATGACAGAAGATGATTTGGTTATTCGTCGTAGAACACGAGCACCGCAGCGCTTCAGTCATGTTTTAGATGGTGCTACTGCCGAAGAACTCGCCAAATATAAATCTACAATAGAGAGCAATAAAGGGTTAATGACCACCGATTTTTATGCCAACCACAAAGGTGGTGTAACTGGTGTGAATGGTGACGCAAATTTAGACCAAATCAACGATGTGGTGCATTTGCTCGATACATTTTTCAGCGGTGCGCCCGCCCCCAAAGGTTTATTTGGCTATTCTGAAGGCCTGAGTCGAGACATTTTAGAAGACTTGAAAAAAGACTATTTTGAAGAAATTGAAGGTCTGCAAGACACGATTTCCCAAGTGTACTTTGAAGGTTTCCGTCTGCAGCTGCTGCTTGCGGGTATTAACCCCGATTCCTACAATTTTAATGTTCAATTTACCGAGCGCAAAACAGAAACACGAAATCAGAAAGCCGACCTTGCACTGAAATATCAGGCGCTAGGTGTGCCAGATTCATTGGTATGGGAAACGGCAGGGTTTGAACCTGCGTATGTTATGGATAAAATTAAAGACCAAAAGCGTAGTGGTGATCCTTATCCTGGCGAAGAAGACGATGAGGATGGAACATCCACTAATGACAATCCCAAGCCACGTGTTACGGTAACGCCTAACAATCAACCTAAAGGCGAGTCAGCCACTTATGTGCAAAATGCTTAAACCCATTGCTGATAACGTGGTGGTCACTGATGAACGCCCAGCTAAAACGTCGAATACCATTGCTGTCATAGACAGTCGGCCTTCGAATCAAGCCACAGTTTTAGCGGTAGGTAAGGGGAGAGTGTTGGGCAACGGTAGACGAGCCCCTATGTTCGTGAAGCCAGGTGATAGGGTGTTATTGGGTAGGTATGCTGGTTATCGTTATGAGCTTGATGATAAAACAGTACGCATACTTTCTATTAACGATGTACAAGCTATATTGTGAGTGAATGATCATGAGCGAGTTATCAGCTAAGAAAGCGATTATAAAACGCGCCCAAGCTCTCGCTTTAAAAGAGTATTTAACGTTAGATTTGGCCACCCTTGCCACGTTGAAAGAATATTACGAAGCAAGCTTAGAAGAAACGGTGGCTTTATTAGTTTTTTATGCTGACTCAATCGGCATTATTCGACTTCAACAACTAAGCGCATTACGCCGTGATATTGAAAGTGTGCTGTTGAATTTATCTCGCCTGCAAACAGAATTATTAAATGCTAGTTTACGGGAGTCAGCCACCATTGGTACAAAGCCTTTCTTATCGTACTCTGGCACCGAAGCTGCTCTTGATATCAGTCAGCGCACAACCCGTTTTGTTAAACAGTTCACTGGTGAAGATGGGCTTCAATTATCTGATCGCATTTGGATTATTAACGATAACCATAAAAATAAGGTTATCCGTGCTATTAACAGTGCAGTTATTCAGGGCAGTTCTGCCAGTGAAGCCGCAGCTGCTTTAATTGCTAACGGTGAAATACCGCCTAGTTCTTTACAAGCAAAAGAAAAAAACGCAAGTAGCGATAAAATAGGCAAAGTATTAAAAGCACAAGGTACCGACGAAGATGCCGCTTATTGGCAAGCCAGACGCTTATTTAGAACTGAAATAAACAGAGCTTATGGAATGTCGTACCAAAATAGTTTGCAAGACGATGATGATGTTATCGGTACCCGATTTGTATTGAGCCCTAACCATCCTAGGGTGGATATTTGCGATATGCATGCAAGTGTTAACCGTTATGGCTTAGGCAGAGGCGTTTACCCAAAAGGTAAGAACCCGTGGCCTGCGCACCCTAATACTTTAAGTTATGTAGAAGCGGTATTTGATGATGAAGTATCAGCTGAAGACCAAGCTGGTAAAGAAGACCGAATTCAATGGTTAAGTAATCAGCCTGGTAATATTCGAGTGGGCGTACTGGGCGTATACAAGAACAACTTACTTCAAAACGACCAGTTAAAAGAAACCATGATCAAGTCGAAAGTCAAAACCCTTAAAAAACGCTTTGCATAAAAGTTTGCCCTAACCTTGCACTAATAGCCGCTCTAAACTTTCTATTGTCAGCAGCAAATCATTAAAAATGGAAAATTAAATTATGAACATGAAATTTTTTGACTATGAGCATCTTCCCTCCAAATTACAGGCGGTAAGCAAGCCTGTTGGTGATTTAGCACGTCAAATGAATGAAAGCTTACCAGACGGAGCTGAGAAGAGCGCAGGCCTTCGAAAGTTATTAGAGGCCAAAGATTGTTTAGTACGAGCAGCTTTGGGCTAGCACTTTCTTTTTTGCCCTAACGCTGCGTTTCCCCCCCTGCCACACTGAATCTAGGTTAAATATAGTTAAGTGTGGACATGAGCCGACACAACCGAAAAATCCAATTGGACGCACCTGCAGCTACGCGAACGGTGCGCTTTCTAGCCGCTGCAGTGTCGGTGGATGCCGACCAACAAACCAGTGTGGTTACTATTACTCGTACGGGCCGTTTCTATGACCCTCGTTACGGCAATTTTGAAATTAACACCACAATGCTTCAAAGCATGGTTGAGAATTTCAATGCTGGCGTTTTCGGGCAAGATATTTTCATAGACCGTGCTCATACCCCCAGTGATGGTGCAGCCGGCACAATTACACGCTTATTCCTGGATGGGAACAAACTGCGTGGTGAAGTAGCGTGGACGAACTTTGGCCAAGAGTTAATCAAGGACAAAGGTTATCGCTATTTATCAGCGGAATTTATTGAAAATTTCGTCAGCAACGAAGAACCCCATACTGAACATGGCCCTACCTTATTAGCGGCAGGTTTAGTGGTTCGCCCCTGTATCAAAAATCTAGACCGTGTAGAGCTATCAGAAAGTGAAGACTTTGATGGCATACAGCTAATTTCACAGCAGCTGGCGGTTAAACTATCTGAGGAAATAAACGTGGAAAAGTTACTCGAGTTATTTAGAGCTGCGCTTGCTAATAAAAAGCTTAGTGAGCAGGCCATAAGCAAATGGGTAGAAACGGCTAAGAAAGTGCTAGAAGGCACTTCTGATGAATCACAACAAAAGACCCTTATGGCGAACTTGCAAGAAACCGCATTGGCGCTTGCTGAGTCTGCGCCAGGTTCAGTTCCTAACGTTACCGTTAATACTTCAACTGGCCTAACGGAAGAAGGTGTTAAGGCTCTTTTTGAGAAACTAGAAGCCGACAAAGCGAAAAAACTTTCCGATACTGAATCTAAAAAAGCCGCTAACGTAAAACTGTTTACCGAAAAGGTAAATGGTGTTGATGGTTTGTCAGATGGCGTAAAAACAAAGTTACTTGCGTCTGCAGACTTAATTACTGCAGATATGAGCGAAGCCCAAGTTAATGCGTTAGCAACGCAGCAAATTACGTTGGGTGAAGAGTTAGAGTCGCAAACTAAACTCGCTGGTATGGGTTTCTCTGGTCATCAAGGCGCGATGGGTTCAGTAGTTTTAGCATCTGGCCACAATGTAAATGCAATGAAGCTTGCCGAAGATGTGCGTAAGCAGCTTAAGTTAACCTCATCGTTTTCTAACAAATCAATTCGCCTTTCTGAGTCTGTCGATCCGTTCGTCGATAAAGTGCTAACGTTGTTTGATGGTCAGTATAATCAGCAACTAAACCGTGAGTATAAAGTACTTAATGGTGAAGAAGGCAGTATGTCAGATACGTCGTTACCTTATGCGTTTCGCCGTGAAGTGATTCGTGAAGCCCTGCACGATATGTCTGTACTACAGCTAGTTGCTACCAATACAGACCCTGGCGCTCAAGGTGTTACACAAGTGCCTTATGAAGAACGAAAAGCGTTTTCAGGTCGCAAAGACGGCTTAGTATTTGAACGTGGCGGTATTCCAAAGGCCGGTGTTATACAGAAAATGGATATGGCATATATCAATGCGATGAAAATTGCGTTTAATGTGTCTAACGAAATGATGCATTTTACCCGTGTAAGCGGTGTTAATTGGGATGCATGGGGCCGTCATGTAGCAACGTGTTCACGCATTCTTCGTGAAATTGTTGTGCAAAGACTGGCGAATGAAATGCTACGTATGTCCGATAGCTTCGGTGCAGTACCGGTTACGTCTGAAAATATTGCATCACAGCTAGATGGCGCTAATACAGTGCTAAAAACGGCTGTATTCCCAGTGGTTCGCCCACATCAAGTGTATGACCTACAAGGTAACCCTGTGGGCTCAACGACTAACCCCATTGTTATTAGTTTTGGTGGTACTGAAATCGAAGCCTTCGATGGTACGGGTGCACAAGCTTCTGGCACTTACTATGTGCTAACTAACCCTAATCTTGGCTATATTCAATTTGTTGACCAAACCGGTGAAGTAGTAGCGCCTAATGAGTCAACAGCGACCATTAGTTACAGCCAATCAACAAACGTTGCGATGTTTGATATTGATTTGCCGGCTGAAACCAAGCTAGAAGCGCACCTAAACGGTTTGTTACGCAAATTAGGTAACCGTAAAGCGCTAATGAAAGACGACCGCTACGAAGCTCCAAACTTTTTGTTAATGAGCAACACACTTAACGACGTGTGCACCAATGCTGACCAGTTCGTGGTGAGTTTGAAACGTGATGGAAGTGATACGGGAAGCATGGGGGATCTTGAAAGAGTAAAAGGCTTACCTGCTTTTTCTACCAACGCACCAGGCATTGACCTTGGTGATGAACGTATTTTGATGGGCCAAACAGGCACCACAGGTTATACGGTGGCAAAAGCGTTTGCAATTGGTGAAATGCAAGAGGGCCGCGACCCTGCAACCGGTGAACTTAACGGTACTAAAGAAGCGTATGGCGAAGAATACAATGCTATTCACACGCCGAAGCCGTTGGCCGGCCGTTATACCTCTGTTGTTGTGTATTCAGCCACAGGCCGTTAAACGCCATTAATGTAACCCATAAAAAGGGCAGGCCGATTTGCCTGCCCTTTTTTATATAAGGTACGTGAAAATGAAAAAAGCAATTACCAATACGACTGCGGCGATTATGTTTGTTGCTGGCAAAATGATTAATCCAGGTGAAACTCGTACGGTAGAAGTAAAAGAGACACCCACACCGTCTTCATTTACTGGCACTATTAATATTGAAAGTATTTTGAGTTCGCCGGTCGCCAAGTTAGATGAAGTGTTAGCCCCGCTTAAACAAGATGCGTTGCAACAGTTGATTGCCGCTGAAGCTGCAGGGCAAAACCGTAAAACGGCTATTTCTAAAATTGAGAGCGCCATTAAAGAGCGTGAATACGATAGTGAGCTTAGTGAATTTGCATTAGCCCTCTCGAGTGTAGAAGAGTTAGACCCTCTATTACTTGAAGTGGCGGATGATGAAACCAAAACCGCCATGGTTCAGGATGAAATGGCAAAACGGGCAGAGCAACTAAAGAATGACAATAAGTAAAACTGACCTTGTCGGCAGTCTTTTAGTGTCAGTATCAAGTAGCAAAAAGCTACTTGATACCACCGACACCACTTTGACTAGCACAATCGTGGATAATGCCTTAGATGCACTCAGTCGACTAGCGCCGGCTACAGGCATTGATACCATCACTTTACAGTCTGGGGTGCAGGTTTACAGCGCGCCCACTAATCTTTGGGCCTACAAAGAGACCGCGTGGGGATTTGAACAAGCAGCCGCGCCGTGGGAAGCCGGTTATATTTCACGTCTGCCTGAAGTCAGCTATAACGAAGGTTCAATATATTTCAGCTTTGCGCCAACTAGCGCCATGATTGCTAATTTAGGAAGCCGCTTTACCTACTTTTATTATGCCCGCTACCAAGTGATAAATAACGCAATTGACATAGAGCCTCGCAAGCAAGCGTTGTTATTGCTGTTGTGTCAAATGGAAGTAATGAAGCTACTGGTGCTACGTGAGCCTGGCACACAAGTTACCGTGAAAGGCGGTGCCAAATTGCAATACGGTAGTCCTGCGATAGCGCTTAAAGCCCTAGAAATTGAAGCGCGAACCATTGCTAAGTCGTTATGAATCAGTTGGCCATAGAGTTAAATACTCGCGCTTTACTGAACTACCTACAGCAAAGCGTAGGGAAAGTTGATAGTGCCGCGGCTAAAATTATACGCCGTGGCGCAAATGAAGGGGCTCGGGAAGCGAAGCGGCATGCCCCTAAAGCAGATTCAACCTTAACTAATGCCATTAATGCAAAGCAAAAAGCACTTACTCATCAACAAATCTTAGCGCCTGTTCACTATGCTAAATATATTGAAGAAGGAACCGGTAGAGGGGGGTGGGTACCAGAGCAAACAATCATGGACTGGTTAACAGTTAAAGGCATTCGCCCCGATGATGAAAACATGAGCATGGAGCAGCTTGCTTACCTTATTCAAACTAAGATTTTTTATAACGGCACACCCGCCCAGCCCTTTTTAAGCCCTGCTGCACAACATATAAAAAAAACATTGCCAGCCCTTTCTCTACGCATACTCACCGCTGAATTAGCGGTCAAAGGTGAACTGAAATGACTCCAGAAGCGCGTTTAACCGCAGTTGAAAATAATTTAAAGGCGTTATTAGGCTCAGATATCTATGTCACCCGTTCGTACAGTGATTTAGATACAAAAATGGATACTTACCCGCGTATGTACGCCATTGTATCTTCGGGGTTCCCTCAGTTCGGTAAGCTTTTCGATACTGAAGACGAAATTCATAACTTCATGATAGTGGCACAAGAGCAGGTAACCGAAGCTACTGCTGGCAGCGAAAAAGAAGCTATCGAATTTGCCATGATAGAAAACATCCGCTCCTTGGTGGCTAATGACGGACAACAAAACGCCCCGCTAAACATTGAGATTATTAGTGCTCGGCAATCTCGACAAATGGATCCTCTCTACGCTTGGGTGCTCTGTGAATTGCGCTTTAACGACCTTTAATTTTTGCCCTAACGCTGCGTTTTCCCCCCTGCCACACTGAGTACATCAGCAAAAAGGGGGCGCACATGCCTATTACAGTAACAAATTCACATGCCAAATCAGTACGTAGTGCTGGTATCGACTTTAAGCCAGGTAAAACTGACTTTCCTGAAAATCAACTTACCCAGTCGCAGTTAGCGCAAATTAATGCCGCCCCTACTTTATCTGTAAAGCAGGTTGAAGCTGTGCCTGCAAAGGAGTCTAAGTAATGAGTGCGACCTTCAAAAAATACAAAGTTAAACGTCTTCTACTCACCATGGCGGTTTTCAATGCGACAGCTGCCCCTGCGTTAACCGTTGGAGAGGATTACATTGCAGCCGGTGAAGTCGCTAAACACATTCAAACGAAGAACGCTGAAATTACCTTTGAAGTGGAAACGATTGACCGAGAGCTTGATGACGCAACGCTGGGTTACAAGCCACAATTATTAGTTGGTCAGCATTTTACGTTGTCGACAGAGATTGAAATTGCAGGTGCGGGTACTGCAGGCAACGTTCCTGCTTACGGTGACTTACTTAAAATTGGTGCGTTTTCGGAAACCGTTAACGCGGGAACGGATGTAACTTACACGCAATTAGACGATGACAGCTGGCCTGACGCGACGTTCTATTTCTATGCTTCTGGCAGAAACCACAAAGTGTTATCGGCGCAAGCGAATGTGAGCTGGACAATTTCAAACGGCGGCGTACCCACCTTTACGCTTTCGATTACGGGTACTTACGGCGGTGTACTTTCCGCGGCGATGCCTGCCCCTGCATTCTCACAAACTAAACCAGTGAAAGTGGGTAATCAATACACCACTTTTTCGTTAGATGGCACCGAATACGCCTTGGTTAATTTTAGTTCTGACCAGAATAACGAAGTTAATTACACCGATTTACCCGGGTATGAAGGCGTTAGCATCGATGATATTGCACCGGAAGGCGAGATTGAAATTCTAGTACCTGATCACGGTGACTTTGACCCATACGCCATTATAAATAGTGAAGCTGAAGTGTTTTTACCCTTCACGCTGCAACATGGTACCAGTGCAGGCAACATCGTGTCGTTCTCCAATACCCAGTTGCAAATTCTTGGGGTGGGGTATGGCGAATTTGAAGGTAAACGCACTTTCGTGATGCCTTATGGCGCTATTAACAAAAATGTGTTGGCGGTGAGTTAATGAAATTACGCATTGTTAAAAAAGAATCGGTTGTGTGGCCAGTCACGGTAAACATACCTGTTGATGGCGGTAAAGTTGAAGAAGCCAGCTTCTTTGTGCGGTTTAAACGCCTCAGCGAAACAGAGTTCGACAAATTGGCCAAGGAAGGTCAAACCTCGTTGCTAGACGCTGCCATTTTAGGCGCGGGTGAAACAGAAGGTGACATTGAAGAGGTAACCACAGCTGACAAGAAAGCGCTGTTATCAGATACCAACTATCGTGTTGGTCTATATAACGCGTACTTGAAAATGGATGCAGGGGTGGCGGAAAAAAACTCCTAGAGGCCGCCCAAGCTTGGGTTGGCCCTAGTGTTAGCAATAGCGACAAAGAAGAGTGGGTAGCGCAACTTCGAGATGGCTACGGCATGACAGAGGCGCAAATTAAAGCGCAACTACAAGCCGATGACGACTTTAAAGATCGTGTTCTGGAATTATTACCCGAAAACCAAAAAGCATTTTATTGGTTTTTAGATGTAGACGACTTGTGGAGTTATTCCGAAGGTATTCGGGTTGCGCTGGATTTACCCGCAGTTCTGGCAGATGCACAAGCGTGTGACAGGACATACAGCCACCAAGACTACCAAAAACTGCGCATTATCAGCCGCAACGTAGTCGCAACGTTATGTGAGCGAGCCCGTGAGCAACAGTGACCTAGATATAATGATTAACTTACTGGCGAATACCAAAGGTATGCGCCAGGAGTATCAACAGGCCATAGCGCAACAGGTGGCACTAAATAAAGAATTAAACCGCGGTAAATCAGAGGCTACCAATCAAGCGGGTAGCTTTACTGTTTTAGAAAATGCGGTTGCGAAGTTAGACACCCACCTTAAACAGCTGGTTACCCAGCAAGCCGCATTAAATAAGGAAGTGAGTTTATCTAAGCAGCAAACAAACGCTGCAAAAACGGGTATGAACCAGTACGAAAATATACTGGAAGATTTGCAGAGCGAGATTAAACAAGTCATTTCTAGCCAAGGTGAATTAAACCGAAGCATGCGCACAACAAATACGAGTGCCGCATCCGCTACTCGAAATATCAAACAACTAGAAACGCAAACTCGAAGCTTTGGTACTGCTATGCGCCCATTGGCAGGCTACATTGCTGCGTCTTTTGGTTTATTGGCTGCGCAAAATGCTGCGGTAGATATTAAAGATACCCTTGCCGATTATCAGCAGTTCAGCACACGCCTTCGTTATTTAAGTGAAGATACCGCTGACTACAGTAATTCAATGCGTTATTTAACGACGTTAGCTGATGAACATGGGAAGTCTGTGCTGGTGATGGGGGAAAGTTACGCCTCGTTAGCTGCATTGCGTAAAGGCGACATAATTAACCAGCAGCAACAGCGTGCGCTTATGGAGGGGTTAAGTAACGCCCAAAGCGCGCTAGGTGTTAGCACTGACCAGCTTGGTAACTTAATGTACGGCTTAGGGCAGGCGCTCTCTCAGCCTAAAGTGCAGGCACAAGAATTCAACCAGGTAATGGAACCTATTCCAGGGTTAATGCAAGCCATAACCCGTGCTGCTGGCCTACAAGGGCAAACTTATCGTGACTTGGTGCTGGAAGGTAAAGTAACCAGTGAGATGTTCCGCAACGATTTAATTAAAGCGTTAGACGAATACGATGGAGCAGCAAAAGCGAACATCGATAATATTACTGCACAGGAAAATGCCCTCGAGAACTTGCGAATTCAAACGGTGGCCGCCTTTGAAGATCCTATTTCCAACACCTATGGCGCATTGCTAGAAACAACCGGCGAAGCACTAACTTTCGTGCGTGACAATGCCGAAACATTAACTACTGCTGTTGAAACATTAACGGCAGTTGCACTGGTTCGTGGTGCAGCTGCTGTGAGTAATTACGGCGTGGAACTAGTTAAAAAGACGACAGCACAGCAATCGGCTACTGCCGCCACCTTAAATGCTGCTAAAAAACAGCATGAATATAACTTATCACTACAGACCGCCGCTAAACGATCGTTAGCGGTAGCGAGTAATGACACTTTAAGGGCTGGTGCGATTACCCGCTTAGCTACGGCTAACCAAGCAGTTACTGCCAGCCAAATAGCCTTAAATGTTGCCACCGCGCAATATTCTGTGGTTGCTCGCACAGCGACGACAGTGGCTCGAGGCTTATGGGCGGCAATTGGTGGAATACCAGGTGTAGTGTTACTGGGCACTTACGCACTTTATGAGTGGGCATCATCATCTGACGACGCTGCCAACAAAACGAAAAAGCTTAACGATGAGGTTAAGGCGCTTCAAAGCACCATGAACCCGTTTGCTAATTATACGAGAACACAAGCTAGTTCTGCGCTGCAGCGATATACAGGACAATTAGCATTAGCTACACAGCAAGCCGAAGAAATGCGCGACCGTTTTAACAATCCTTACTTTGAGACGACCACAGAAGAAGTGATAGCTGCGGAAAAAGAAGTAGAGCGGTTGACGAATATAATTCAGCAACTGCAAACCGTGCTTACTGATACGGCAGTAAAAGGGAAGACTCCTTTAGTCGACGTTGACGAGCTTGCCAAGCAACAAGAAGCCGCTGCAAAGCTACTGTACAACCTGACTATGCAAAAGGACACTTACGGCCAAGTAGGTGAGGCTGCGCGAGTGGCCTATGAAACCACCTATGGCTCACTCAAAGATTTATCTGCAGAGGAAAAAGCGGCATTAATTATTGCTGCATCTCGCTTAGATGCTCATAAGCAAGACGTCGACGCGAGAACCGAGCAGAAGAATGCGGTTAAAAATTTAAATGATGAAGTCAGTAAGCTGATTGCTAAGCAGAATGAAGAAATTAGTTTGTTTAGTGATTCTAGCCGTGAAGCGCAAGTACGTTACGACATTGAATATGGCGCGCTCAAAAATATCAACGATGAATTAAAACAAAAACTAATTCTGCAGGCAAAAGAGCTAGATAACCTTTCCCAAGCAAAATTATTGCAAAGTAAAGTAGAAGGTATTGCTGTTGGTACCATGACGCCAGAGCAACGCGAGAATGCCAATCATCAAGATAACCTAAACACGCTAACAACCTACCGCGACAGCTTGCCCGAACAGGATTTAACCAAACGCCAAGAAGTAAACCAGCTTATTGAAGCCGAGCAGCGCCGGCATGCTGATGTGATAACTGAAATACAAAGAGGTGCAAAGTTTGATTTTGATGCGATGTGGTCAGAGTCATTCGACCGATTTGCATCAGGAATAGGTGAGGCTACAGCCAGTGCTCTTTTTGATGCAGAAAACTTGGGAGATGGTTTAAAAAGTGTCACGTTAGCTATTGGCAAGCAGGTTGTAGCTACTTTGGTTGAGGTGGGAGTTAAAGAAGCCGCAAACTGGGCTTTAAGAATGGCATTACGGAAAGCTGATTTAGCCGATGATGCCGCAACAACAACTTCATCGGCTGCAATAGCAGTGTCTACTGGTGTTCCTACAGCTGTTGCGCTAACAGCTGCTTGGGCTCCTGCGGCCGCAATGGTAAGTCTTGCAACTTTAGGCACTAATGCAATAGCGGCAAATACAGCAATTGCTAGCACAGTTGCATTTTCAAAAGCGGCTGGCTTTGCAGGTATGTTTGATAAAGGCGGCCGAATCCCATCTGGTCAGTTTGGTATCGCAGGTGAATATGGCCCCGAAATTGTAAAAGGCCCTGCGTATGTTACGAGCCGTGCAGACACAGCAAACTTAATGAATAGAACAGCTGCTAATGATAGCGGTGCAGGAACCGTCATTATACAAGATAACAGCACATGGAATGTGTCGGGTGGCGACACTGAAGAGGTTATTGCGAAATTAACTCCGCTTCTTAAAAAGCATCAGGAAGACACTCTTGCACAGGCTGGTACGCAATTGAAACGTGGTAGAGGCCCCGTTTACGAAGGATGGAGGGCTGCGCGATGAGCTTACCTATTTTCCCTCGACATATATTACCAAGTTCTTTGCAATTCAAAATTGTGCCAAACAGCGTGGTAAACACAGGGCCAAGCCGTGTATCTGAAGTCTGGACCCGCCCAGGCTCTTATTGGACATTCACTGGCACATGGTCGGGTATTCGTTATGCCGCTGGACGGGAGTTAGATGTGTTTATTGATGCCTTAGATGGTAGTGCTGGCGAATTTATGATGTGGGATAGCACGCATACGCAGCTGGGCGACTGGAATGGCACTGTAGTTGTTGATGGGGGGGAGCAAACCGGAACTGCATTACTTATCCGAGGTGCAATTGCGAATACTTTAATTGCCCCTGCAGGTGATAGGTTTCAGTTAGACAATTTTTTATACAAGCTCACCGAAGATGCTGTGGCCGATGCAAATGGAGAATGCACCTTACGTTTTCGGCCTCAACTTCTGAGTATACCTACAGACGGTACGGAACTTCTTACTGCGGATCCTATGTGCAAGATGATGTTACCCGATAACCAGCAAGGGTTGAATTTTGCGTCTAGAAAATTGGTACTGAAAAATTTCAGTATTGCTGGCTTCACGAGTATTCGCGCATGAGACATTTAGACCCTCAAATAGAAGCACTGCTCAGCGCAAACAACAAAAGTGCCTGCATTATGGGTTCAATCGTATGGCCTGTAGGAATGGTTCGCTTTCATAACGGAGTAGGGACTATTCCGTGGGAAGGCGAAAACTGGTACGGCGTTGGGGGAAACGGCTTCGTTGATATTGTAAAAGAGGGTAGCTCGCCTACCGTGAATTTGAGTTTACAAAGCTCAGATGCTGGCCTTGTAGCAGAGGCCATCACAGATGATGCCGCAGGCGGTGAAGTGCGCTTGTATTTGGGCGTTTTTAATGAACATCAGCAGCTTGTTGCCACACAACTTGTTTTTCTAGGCATTGTTAATAAATCCCCCGTTCGCTACTCAGCTCCCCCTGTCATCACTGTTGAAGCAGTGAGTTATTCACACCGATGGAGTTTACCTAAACGTTATACAACCTACAGTTCAGGAAGCCAGCGCGCTATCTATCCCAACGATAGTTTTTTTGACGATGTTGAAGCGATAGCGAAAGGCCCTCTAAACAGTTACAGCGGCAGCAATGCAGTAAGCGGTAGAGCAAGCGGAAGCAATAAAAATTCGACGAGGCAACGATGATTCGATCACATAACTGGACTGACTTATTGACCAATTTTATTCAAAGCCGAAGAAATACTCCTTTTGTTTGGGGTAAGAACGACTGTTGCTTATTCCCTGCAGACGCGGTGCTAGCAATGACTGGCGAAGACAAAGCTGCCGATTTCAGAGGTACATACAACTCAGCTATAGGGGCAAAGCGAGCCTTAAAGAAAAAGGGGTACTCAAATATAGAAGAAGCGCTAACAGGTATTTTAGGCGCGCCAGTGTCGAGGCTTTCTGTTCGCCGCGGCGATGTTGTATTGGTCGATTATGAAGGGCAAGAAGTTGCAGGCGTTATGTACGGGCAGGTTCTTGTTCCTGGTGTTGATCAGCTCGCCACTGTCTCACCTCTAAATATTAAAAAAGTTTGGAGGGTAGCTTAGTGCCTGCCGTGGTAGTTGGTGCAGCAATTGGGTTGGGCGCGGCTTCAGTTGTTGGTGTGGGCTGGGCTATTGGTATAGGAGTCGCTGGGGCAATTGGGTTCGACGCGTTAATGGACTCAATGGTTCCAGACATGGGTGGCATAAGTACTAGCAGCCAAGAATTGAGTGTAGAAAGTAACCCTACACGCACAATGGTAGTCGGTGAAACCATTACCAGTGGACCAATTACTAAATATGAGAAACGGACAATTGGGGATAAAGAATATCACTTATTCTTTGTACCGCTTGCCGCTCATCTTTGTGAAAGTATTACGCTTTATCAACTCGATGGGGTTGAAAATAACCAGTTGAGTGGTGAAGGGTACCGTATTGAAGTCGCGTTAGGTGACCAGACTACAGTTAATACCAATGCACGTAATGAAATGGAAAATATAGATAGCACATGCGTTGGTTACGGGGTGGCTTATGCCTATAACAAGTATGAGGTTAACCCTGATATTTTCCCAAACGGCGTGCAAGACGTTAAGTTTAAAGTTAAAGGAATTCTGTGTTACGACCCAAGAAAAGATTCGACGATTGGTGGTGACGGTTCGCACCTTGCGGATGACGAAACAACATGGGAATGGACTGATAACGCTGCACTAATTAATTTTTATTGGAAGCGCTTCGGTGGTGATATTGTGCTGCCAATTGAAATGTTCGACATTGCCAATATCGCATTCGAAGCGAATTTATGTGATGAAGAAGTTACTTTTACTGATAAAGACGGTAACACTCACACCGAAAAGCGTTGGACATGCAATGGCATTATTGATTTAAGCCAGGGACAGAGGATTGTTGAAGACGAGCTATTAAAATCCTGTGGGGGGAGATGGACAGAAGCAGGGGGTAAATATTGGTTGCTCACAGCTGCGTACCGTGGACCCGCTACGGTCAGTTTAACTGATGACGATTTGCAAGGTGAGATTGATAGACAGCCATTTACAGCACTAGAAGACAGATGTAATGCAGTGGTTGCGGTGTTTATCGACCCATCTGCGTATTATCAAGAGACGAATAGTACTGAAATATACAGTGATTATTACCGCACTGTACGTGACAAGCGTTATTTGCAACATAAACGTGAGTTGGGCTACACAAACTCGGATACCATGTGCCAGCGCTTAAATCGATTGTATATGGAGCGCATGGCGGCCGGTGATACGTTGAGCATACAGGTGGGTTGGAAAGGAATAAAATGCCCCCCTGGCGCTGTGATATCCGCCAATTTTAAAGAGGCAGGGATCACCAATAAAGAATTTGAAGTTGTGGGATATGAATTCGATGCTGAAAATTTCATATGGTCGCTTGTATTGCAAGAAACTGCAGCGGCGATATACGACGACTCAGTAATACCAGCCGAGCAAGATTTAACGCCTGGTACATCAATAGATAACACCTACGTTAAAGAGCCTAAGAACGTAAGTTACACACCTACCCCCAATGACGCTTGGCGACAGGGTGTTTTAACCTGGTCACACGACACCCCTACGAGCATTCGCCGCTATGTAGTGTTAATTACCCGCTATCCAGATGATGGTTGGCAACAGGTGTACTACCCAACTAGCCCAGCACAAGATATTAATAATTTAACGTTGGGCGATTATCGGGTAGCGATAGCGGCTGAAAATCGCTTCGAAAAGACCAGTGTTGGTACTACCATTTTATTTAACGTGGGAGCAACTAGCACACCGACTGGCGATATTGGTGTAAACATCTTGCCAGGTCGCGTTATTGTCACTGGCCCCACCCCACCCAATGCCGGCGCAACATATGAATGGCGATATTCATTTGATGGCGATACAGAAGAAGATTTCAGCAGCGCACTGGCTGCCGGCAAAAACTTAACTATTACCATTACAAACACCCCCCACGGTGGAACGGTGGTTGTGTGGTATCGGCTTGTAAATAGCAACGCCGCCGACCCTAACTGGCTATCTGTCACAATTCCGAACTTGCTGGGCGTAGACGCACAGGAATTTGTACCTGAAACCTTTGCGTTAATTCAATGGCCAGGCTTGCCGGTCGCACTCGGTGAGCACATCGATAACATCACCAATGATGTAAACCTATGGAGCACAGCAACCAGCGAGAACGGCGAAGACTACCAACAATTAGTTTACCAAGTAACCACCGTTGGACAGGCCAATCAGATTAACCAAACCAATATCATCGGCTTGAAGCAGCAAGTAGGTACCAAGACAGTACAGGCCCAAATATCCGAAAATAACGTCGTGCAAATTGGCTATGAAGACGAAGACGGAAACTGGATAGTCGGCGCACCTTTAGCTCGAGCATTCCAAGAAGTGAAAGTCACTAATGGCGAAGGCGAAGAAGTCAACGTGATTAGTTTTATGCAAGCACTAGAGAACTCCCTAGGCGAATTGAATGCAGCTTACTATCTTGGAATCATCGACGAGAACGAGCAATTTACAGGGCTAGAGATAGCCGGCGGCAATGGCAACAGCGACATACACCTTTATATGGACCGCTTGAAGTTCGCCAGCAAAGCCGGCGTGGTTTTCTTCTCGCTCAATACGATAACGGGCAAGTTGGAAATAGGCGCTGATACAGAGTTCAAAGGCACGATGAGAACTGCCAGAGAAATCAACATAGCACCCGATGTAATGTACATCAGAGATTACGCTGGGTTCGGCCCCGACAACCTACATGAATGGAAGGGACCACCCATTCTAGACGCCAACGGCGAACCAGACTGGGGGAATTTAACAAAAGCCAATGCGACCATGCGCTGGGCAGATGCAATTAGTGATTATTTCGGTGGCACCATTTCATCAGGAATACTGAAAAATTCAGGAACTTCTACGTTACTCACCCTTGACCCAAGCGTGACTGTTGGACCATTCACAACGAATGGCAACCCTAAGCTTGTCAACGTGAGCTTTATCTGGGGCGGGATATGGCATTCAGACGACGAATGCCCTACAAGCGACGTGGTTACACCATCAGCCACCGTGAAACTAGAACGGTCACTGGGCGGGGGAAGCTGGACAACCCTGCAGACATTACAGGTAGTCGGTGAAATGACCTACACCGAGCTCAACGAGCCAGAAGTGAGCACTCAGTGCGTGGTTCAGGAAACTACTAACTACGCCACCACCTTCACTGATACTCATGCAAGCACGGGAACCTTTAGCTATCGCCTTGTGGTATCTAACCAGCAACGGTATTTACACCCGAACTTCATTACACATCAATCACTATCGCTAGTGATCACCGAGGAGCCTCAGTAGTGAGCAATTATGCGCGAGACTTCAGTGACGTAACAATCACAGCCGGCAGTGACACACTGCAGATAAATAGCAATGATTCAAATTTTGCGATAGCACCAGGTAGTCGACTTTTTCTAAATGACTTTTTGCCAGTGACCGTGACTGCAGGTGACACAATAAACCGCACGCTAACGCTAGCAACGCCATGGCCACACGCAGACCAAATCAACGTGCCAGCTGCGCTTATTCCCATTGGCTTAGGCGATTGGCTATTGCAAGCGCTAGATAGCAACCGTGCAGCCTATGAAGCATTTGTAGCAACCATAGAAGGGCAGGAAGAACCGTTAACAGAAGTTGAGTGGGGCAACATAGTCGCATCAACGCTACCGGAGTTTGTGAAGCGCTGGGGGAAATACAGCGAGATAGAAGATAAGCCCGATTATGCTCAAGGCTGGCCAGATTTTGAGAACGTTACTGGTAAGGTTTCTCAGGAGCAGTTACCCGACTCAATTGAAACGGATAGCAAGCGAACTCAGGCGTTAAGCCCACCTGTTGAAAACGATCCATCGCTTACACAGCTATTAGTTGAATACCTAAAGTTAAAGCAAACAGAGACCATACCAACGGCCTCACCTAACAATCGCCGAGAAATCCTTACCGATGACATACGCGGATTGGTTCATGTTGCTATGCCAGATTCGTGGTTTACGGTGCCTAATTCGCTGCAAAGTCGTAAATTTATGGTGATGCCTAGTAGTCGTTATTTAAAGCTCAATGCAACGTATACGGGCGATATTACGCTTCGTGTTTGCCCGATGGGTAACGGCGGCAATGGCTTGCCAGGTAATCCAACACTCGCCAATCATAAATGGCACACCATAACTGCAAGCGTAACCAACTTAGCCACCATAGGTGATGGCTTTGTGGGCGTGATTGATTTTATTCAAATGGGCAACCGCTGGGAAACCCTAGACACTGAAAAATCACACTTCGAGTCAATTAACGCTTATTACACTCGCGACAATGACGCGTCAGTTTCCAGCCCCTTTTTAACCTTCTCGCTACGTAGTGATGGGTATTGGTATAGCGAAGATATGACGCCTAGCAGCCCTCACACGTTGGGTGGCAGTTGGGTTCAAGATGGGAATACTTTCACCGTAACTGAAGCCACTGGCAGCACAGATGCCTTACGTTTTTTCGCGGATGCGTTAGACGATTACGTATTTGAGTTGGTTCTGGTCGTAAGTTACGTAAGCGGCAAGTTGGCTATCACCAATTCAAATCAAGATCCAAACATTATTTATTACCCTGGCACCGGACGGTATATCACCAATGACCGCATTTACTTTAAGCGCGGCGGTAGCTCTGTTACTGCAGCGTTCACGGTTGAGTCTACAAGAATGAGAATGCCGCACTATGGATAGATTGTTTGATATTAATTTAACCGTGGCGGCTGGCTGGACTGATGGCACGGAGTGGTCAGATTGTAACCCCGCGCAAGAAGTTGAAAATATTTATCGCCGTGAGTTTTCAGGTAGTGAAGAGGAAGATCCAGAATACCGCATAGACCCTGGCGATAACTTCTACATCGGATCAAATGCCAACCAAGTCAAAGATTGGACGCCCCGCACATTACCGTGGACTTTCGATATAGACAAAGGCCGCGAAGGTAATCCGCTTTCGTTTTACTTCGGCTTACAAGTCGGTGAACGCGAGATTGATTACAACCTTGATAGCCACAGCCCATGGATTCAAAACGTTTCCGGTGATTTTATTATTGTCGGCGCTAACTACCATCGTTTCTTCGGAATAAAAGCCAAAGATTCAGACCCCGCATTAAAGCTAATCAGTAACAATCGCGGCGGCGAGGTGTATAGCGCTTCGCTGAATAACGCGGGGCTTATCGAAACACAGGGTTACGCTATGTTCGATTGGATATTTAGAAAGCTAACATTCATCAATACGATATTTAAGTTTTTAGATATTCCTACCGGCTCAAGTAACGTAAGCACGCAGGATTTCAATGTAACCGGCACCGGTGACATTGGCATGGTTATTCGCTCCGGTCACTCTGATATGGAAGTGATCGGCGGCAAGATAGTTAATGAGAACCACAATTACAGCGAAAACGAAACGTTATTGCATGGCTTAAAAATTGAAGCCGGTGATGCTGCCATTGTTCGTTATGTGGAAACTAAAGGCTTTAGCGGCAACGGTTTTAAATTTGAATGTGAAATTGATGCAAAGGGCTTGGTATCTCAGTGCGATGGCGCAGGAATAGAATTTCAAGAATACTCAACCGCTCGCGATTGTATGGTGAGTTGGACGAGACAGCTAGACGGTAACAGTTTCGCGTACTACTTCCACAAAGGCGGTGAGCTTAATAATTCTGGCTGCAACTTAGATGAAGTGGGCGGCTTAGGTGTTGTTGTCGCGGGGCCAAATGCAACGGTAACGATTAACGGCGGCGATTATCGCGCTCATTTGCCTTTACCATTCTTGTCGGCGCTCGGTCCTTGCACGTTCGTTCTCAACAACGTAACCGTTAATGGCATTCTCTATAACGAAACGATTGAATTGCTAGAAGGTGAAGCGTGGCGGGGTGAGAAAGCCACAGTAACTCTAGACTCTATGGAAGTAAGCGCCAATAAAACGCTTTACTTACCATACATGCACATACCAGAGCTAGCCAATGCTATTGCCGTGCAGGGTTCAGAAAGGCCGTTTCAAAATGTGATCACCTTGCCCAGCGGCGCAAGAATACTTCCTACCGTAAATGGCTCTATTCGTTACATGCCTAGCACAGCATGGCTTCATTTAGACCCTGGGGAAACGGCGATTGATTATTTCCGCTATTCCACTGAAACCCTTATATACATGCACCAATTCATTATTAAAGGTTCTGAGGAGGTAGGCCCCAAAGTTGTGCAGCCTAATGCGTTTAGCGGTTCAGGCTGGACTAATACCAACGGTGTTTACACGACAACCGGCACAAGCAATTCACTTACCGCGAATTACGCCTTTGAAACCGATGAAATCTATCAAGTCATTTTAAACCTTACTGATCGTTCAAGTGGTTCGGTTATGCCGAAACTTGGCAGCGCTATACCAAAATATAGCCACAGTATTGAGGGCTACGAAGTGTGGTTAATTCGCGCACCGGCTAACACCACCCAAATAGAAATAACCGCCAGTGGTTACAAAGGCACGGTGCAGAATATCTACGTGCAAAAACTCATAAGAACAGAAACGCCAGCAGTGCCAACATTAAGCGGTGAAGCTAATGGCTCAGATATTGATTTAAGTTGGCGTATAAATCCAGTTCGCCGCTTGCGGGATGACTACGTTGCGGATATTCACATTCAAAACCAAGAGATGGCGCTTAACGACCAAGATGGCTACCGAATGTCTAGCAGTGCGGGAAAAAACTTCTTTTTCGAGAATGTGAGCGTTCAGAACCGACGAAATGGTATTACTTTAAAAGGGGCTCAATCCCTTGAAGTTGATGGTATGGACTTCATCGGCGGTTACGGACTGACTCTGCAGGATGGTGAAACCCTGAAAGACGATTACCCCAACTCAACGTGGCAAGTTGCGGTAGTGGGGGATTTATATGGTCCATTTGTTGAGAACCAACAACTCGGAAATATTACAGCGAACCTATTGCTCAACTCAAACTATGGCAACTACCAAGCAGACTTTGGCAACTCTGACATTATTGTTATCAATAGCTCGAATTACGATGAAGATAGTTTCTTATATAGCGCCCACATTTATAACCTCGATGGCAAGAACGGATCAGACTCAATAACAGATCTTAAAAAGCGCACCGAACTGGTTAACAGTCGTTTAGAAGGTGCTTGCAAGATTACCCGTACCCATAAGCACGGATGTGTGACGCTAGCCAATAACGAATACATTCAAGGGTACGGAACCCGCGAAGTGTTTTCGGTTAGTGATAGTGCCGCTTACTTCGAGATTTGGAATTGCACCGTTGATGGTGTTCGCTGCGTTAATAACACGCAAATGAATAACCAGAAAAAAGACGCCAATTATTTCTATGAAGGGCGCGGCTTATTGGGTGGTAATCATTCATCAATTGAAGTGCTAAAAACCTACCCCACGCTAGACGACTTAAACCGCTTCACAATGACCGATATGGAATTTCAACATAAGAACTCCGGTGGCTCAAGTTGGTATGGCTTGAATTTGGAAAATATAGACCTCCCTGGGGTTGTCGGTTGCTTTAAACGCTCAGTTAACTTTTCAAGCGGTACTTATGAAATCCGATGCCGTTGCTTTAACGGTGCCTTAGTTGGCGCTTGGTCTAACACAATTTCAATTACAGTATAAAGGGCGAATAGAATGGGTATAGTATTTGACGGCAATGGCCATATAGGTGGATTTATTGCCAATTTAACGGGGGATTTCGATGTAATACTCCCCACGATAGAAATAAATGATTTTTTCGGGTGCATTTTTAGTAGCAATAGCGCCGATAGCTTTATACAGATACGGGAAAGCGAGGTTAGGCTCCGCATGGGCGAGGGCGGTACGACTGTTGATGTACCCCCAGTGACTGTTCCGTCTACTATTACCGATGGGCGCATTACCAGAGTAGGCACCACTGTAACGTTTACGTTTGGTGGAAATACCGCAACTGGTACGTCAAGTGGGGTGTTAGATATTAGAGGATGGGGAAGGCGTTCAGCGGATGCTGCGTATTTTTTGGGGAAAATGTCTGGAGTTGCTTCAATAACTGGCGATTCTGATGGGGTTATAACCCATGATTTTGATGGTGGAGTGAACGGCGACACGCAACTCACCAATACATCAGGAGATTACGACCACGGAACATTGATAGGGTTTACTACTGGTGGTTTTCAGGGGGCTGCAACGCCTACACCTAGCGTAGCGAATGCAGGTGCAGACCAAAGCAACATTAGCGCAGGTGATGAGGTCATTCTTAATTCATCCGCTTCAACCGGAGTTGTTAGCCGCTCATGGTCTGAGGTTACAAGCACAGGCGTAACGCTTAGCGATGATACGGCGGTTAGTCCGACATTTACAGCCCCTAGCTTTACCGAACTAACTGAAATCACATTCTTACTGACTACTACTGGTAGTGACGGTACAGAGGACACCGATGAAGTTAGTTTCTTCGTGCTTGAAGATGGCGTAGCGGTATCCGACCCCACAATAACAATACTAACGCCTTATGCATATCAAACTAAAGAAGCTGATTCTTTGTTTGAGGCCATTTTCAATTTAACAGGTGTAATTACAGATTTGCCAGCAGGGGCAACAGCAGAATACCAAGTTGACGATGGCAATTGGATAACTGCGGCAACTGATTCAAGTGGCAATTTTGCAACTGATGTAATCATTACTAAGCAGCAGAAAATCACTGTAAGGGTAAGCACTCACACAGATATTACTGATGTTGTTAGTTATGTAACATCTGCGCCTACGTGGTTAGCTTGGTGGCAATCCAACGAATCGGGGAGGGGGGCTAGTACACAAAATAGCGTTAGAAATGAGCTTGCCGACACCGACCCAAGACCCACAATGTTTAAAAATGGGGTATGGCAACGCTTGGCTGATCCTACAAGTGAGGATAGTTCAGGCGGTTCTACATGGGTTCGTATTGCAGTTGAATATGCCAAACTCGGCATTCCTATTGGTGTTATTAACGTTGCTGTCGGTGGTACGAGTATAGAACGTTGGTTGCCTTCTAGTAACGATTTGTGGGATACCAGAATCATTCAGGAAGTGACCGAAGCGGATTGCGGAATAACCTATACCACTTCACTAGGCGGTGAATCGAATGTCGGTACGGATAGTGCAACTTTACGAGCTTGGCTTGAGGAAATGATTAACGCCCTACATGCAGAGTTTGGCAGTATGCATTATTTAACATACGTGCCGAGAAGCTACGAAAACGGGCTAGGTGACACCCTTAGAGGTGAGTTTGATTACGCCATAGAGAATAACCCTTACTGTAAGTTTGGCGGCGATACCTCGGTGGTTGACCTTTCAACGTCTGGCGATGGAACACACTTAAATTCAAGTTCTCAGGTTAATGAAGCCGCCTTGATTAGATTCAATGCTTTTACGGCGGTTTCTGAAGAAAAAGCCCCACCAACAGCTAATGCCGGAACCGACCAATCAGTGTTGGCGGGTGCAACCGTTCAGCTAGACGCATCTAGTTCAACACCAGGCACATACCCCATTGCGTCATATGAGTGGACGCAAACTGCTGGCGACACTGTTGCACTTGAAGATGAAACCACCGCAACCCCTACGTTTGAATCCCCAGTTACCACGGCAGCACAACGTGTGTCGTTTGATGTGATTGCTATTGATACCGACGGTAACCGAAGCGCTGCAGCTGCTGTTCACATCGATGTGGCGGCGTTCGTAACAAGTGCGCTGCTTAAGCTGCTGGATACTCGACGCTGGGAACTGCATCACGACGGAACCGTGCAGGCGTTTGAAGGTAGGGCAAACCGTGAGGCATTTCGTTTTAAGTTAATACCAGATGACGGTGTTTTAAATGATGCTGATGGTTTCTTTAGATTCGATCAGCCTGGTATCGATGCCGTTGAAGTTTTATCGTCGACGTCTTCAAGTGTTTCATCCACTGATGACCCAGATATGATTCGTGAAGTAGTGATAGCTGCGCGAACAGGTGATTTAAAGGGTGAAGACCCTAACAATCTTGAGCTCACGTTTGTGTTGTATGTCACCGGTGATAGCGACGGGTTGGTCATGACAGCCAGTGAAATGGTGCCTTATCAAAGCGCATCGTATTTCAGACGGTAATTAACGTACAGGACGCGAAAACATGAGTTATAACGAGAAAATTATTAACGGTATTGTTGTTGAAGAGTACGTAACAGCAAGAATTGTAAGAATAAAGTCGGAAGATGGTATTTTTAAATTCTTCGCTCAATCTGAAGGTGAAGATAATATTACCGTGTATTTAGGTCACGGCAATCTTAGTCCAAAGTATAAGAAAATAATAAAGATTTGGGCTAAAAATTCTGGTATACGACAGGTTCGCTGGGGGCGCGGAAAAGAAGCGGCGACCATAAGCAACATCAGCTAAGCGGAGGTTTTGCCCTAACGCTGCGCGGTTTCCGCCGCGACAATAACACCATCTAATTTCGCAATTATATGGTGTTATTTCGATGGCTGAACCTGACAAAAACCCAGGGCCACAAAATTGGCTATATCTCAACTCGGGAACTTTAATGCTTTCGTTGTTGATATTTTTGAGTAATTTCGTATTCGACGATATTCAAAACAAAGACTCGCAACTGCAAGAGGAAGTTAAAAAGCTGAACATCGCTATGGCTGAGTTGAAAGCGAGCGTTTTACCGATGATCACAACGTTTAACTTGGCTAATCAAAAGCGCTATACCTCTGATGATGCATTGCGAGACCAGGGGCGATGGCAACAGCAGCTGGAAGAGGTAAAGACACAACTTCGTGAACAGCAGTCAGAAAGTCGTGAACTAGACGACAGACTCGTAAAAGTCGAGTTGCGGTTTTGACTATTGAACTGCTACGACATAGCACTGACGAGCAAGGCACACCTGGCAATATGTTTATTGGGCCATGGTTTGCGCATACCTTAGAGCTACCATGGCGCGATAACTTACCTAATCTAAGTTGCATTCCTGCAGGCGACTATTCCATGCGACTGGTTAAAACACGCAAACCTATTGGTGGTCGTTCTCATTTATACCTCATAGAGGATGTACCCCAGCGCAGCAGCATTTTAGCTCATGCTGGTACATGGGCAGGTAATAAAGAAAAAGGGCTGAAAACCAGCGTACTAGGGTGTGTTCTGATTGGTTACCGCACTGGAGTACACCAAAACCAACGGGCTATTTTTGATACTCGACGCGCCATTGGCGATTTTCACAATATATTAGCTGGCCAGCCAGCTCGCATATCAATACGCAACGCATGGGAGCAAGAAAATGTTTGAATGGTTAAGTGATGCACTGATGGCCGTAGTAGGCGGTGGCGCTACCGGTATTCTAGGCTCTGCAGTCCAAAGTTTGTTTCAGTACAAAACAAAAGGGTTGGAAATACAGCAGGAAAAGTACCGACTCGATCACGATGCAAATATGGTGAAATTGGAAAGCGAGGCGAACCTTAGCATTGCAAGCCAAGAAGCAGCCGCACAATCTGACAATAATGCTTTTGTTATGCAAACGGCCAGCTACGGTCACGACAAACGGCAATACATGCCTGATACGGGTGCACCTACATGGGTAATTGGGGCGTTAGGTATTGTCGATGTAATACGAGGTATTGTGAGGCCCGCGCTAACGCTATACGTTGCGGTAGCGATCACAATTATACTGGTAGAAGCTAACGCGTTAATTTCAAAGGTTGATGGGCTAGATGTTGAACTTCGACTATCTGCAGCACAGGAAATCTGGCGTATGGTGGCATATATAGCCACAACCATATTTTTTTGGTGGTTCGGACAACGACCTCAAAAGAAAAACTAGTGAACACTCGCTCTTAACGCAAATTCAACTTCTTTCGGCGTCAAGCTATCAGCGCGCTTGTTCATTTCTTCTAATGTTTCAAGCGCATCTAGCTTTACTTTTCTGTCTAATTTTTCGGTGAGCTTATGCTCTTCTGCAGTTAAAACAATTAAGTCTAGCAACGCTAATTTCTCATCCATTGAAAACTTATAGTGGCTAATTGGCTTTATGTGGTCGTAGTGCTGTGCTTCTTGTCTTTTGTACATTGCGAACTGGGTACCGCCCTGCGTATTTTTAACCATACCTGGGACTCTATCATCGCCTAATAGTTTGTAAGTCCCGTACTGGCCTCGAGTAAATGCGGGGAATTGAAACTCTGGTAGGTCGAAATAATTGATATTACAACCAGTAAGGGCGCGCTCTATAGAGAACGGTGATTTATAGGGTCCGCACAATGTTTCGATTTGATGGTACGCAATACTTTTGTCTTTAAATGTATAGGCAGCCGGTTGTGTCAGTACGACAGCAGCAGATTTTAACTCGTCGTTAAAACACAAATATGCATCATATTCAGCATCTTGAGCATGAACACTCAGCATATTCTCGAATGCTTCCGTTTCTGTATAGCTATCTAACATAAAAGGTAGGCCGCGACCTTCCAGCAACCAATTCAGGTTTACATGTTCAGTGCGCATTATCGCAGTAAGAATGTCAGACCCGGGCACAACGTTCTTCAATAAACGGGCGGCAGTACCCGAAGAAAGTCCAAGTTTCTTGGCCCAGGGCGTCAATTTCCTATCTGCTAGCAGCCATTCCAAACGCTGCGTAAATTCTTTTTCGTGCGGATTATTCATAAACTTATTCTAAATCGGTATTAAAAAACCCAAAAAATGAATTTAAATCCCAAATATTGAATCTATAATAAACATTGTATTCGTTTGTATACATTCTAACTCAAAATAGAGGATTACGCAGTGTCTAACGTAAAAATCAAACCTATGTGCTTTCGGCCTACACCTGAACTCGAGCAGCGCATCAACGAAGCGGCGCTTCGAGAGCAGAGGTCAAAATCTCAAATTATCGCCTTGTGTGTTGAGTCGGGTATTCGAAGATTCGAAAACTCCCCCTCCACAGCTATTGCGCGTCAGGAGTAACGCATGCCTGAAGCGACTCAACCAGTAAAACATATAGATTACAGTTCAGCTGCAAGAGAAAACGGAACGTTTTCACATCTGTACTGCGAGGGAGAGCCTTCCACTCTAATGCTGGAGGTAGGTGCCGTCTTTCAGTATATGTATGGTTATTTTACTCTCACTTATTTTCATCGACATGGATGGGTGGCGTTAAATAGCAATAAAATCGAAATCGAAGTTCAAGAAGTTTTAGGCGAAATTGTCTTTATGCTTTTTTTCTGCCGAAAAGATTCTTCTAATTCCTACATCACAATTACAGAAAACGACGCACACGCCATTATTCTCACGTTTAACTGTGACATAAAAGATGATTTGAATGTGCTGGGATACAACAAGAAAGAAGTGATTGCCACAGGCTCGGACCAGGAGCCCGTGGCAGGAACTAACAATGCAAATATTCGAGGATGAACTAATGCAGAGTCAACGTAACTATAACGCAGTTTTACATGCTGCGCATCTGTTGCTGAAAAGTCACCCAAGTGCTGCAGAGATGTTTGCCTGCTCGCTAGGCAAAACGCCCAATACGGTTCGCAACGAGCTAAACCCCAATTTACCTAATTATAAATTAGGGCTGATAGATGCGGTTGAAATGATGAACTGTACTGAATGTTTCAGCCTGCTTTTTCAAATAAATGCAATGTGTGGGTTTGTGGCCGTGCCGGTCGACTTAAGTGAAAAACCAACCGAACGAGTGCTCGACAAATTCTGTCAATGGCAAGCTGCGGTGGGAAGAACATGCCAAAGCATTTACGACGCCATCGAGGATGACGTTATTACCCCCACAGAATTAAACGCCATTACCAGTGCCGGCAATAAAAAAATGGCGCAGTGGTTTGGTGTGCAAGTTGCCCTGCAGCAAGAAGCGGAGAGAAACCATGTCAGCAGAACCTAAAACACAATTAACGGTGGTTAAAGTGAACGAGAGTGAAGCGAACGTGAACGCATCGCAATCAGAAATGGATGATATGTCCAAATTTCAGTTACAGCTGATTATTAAGCGGTTAAAAGTGCGCGACACAATTTTAACGTCAATGTCTCAAGCGTTGTTGCATATGCAGTCAGCCGATTGTAACGAAAAACAAAAAAATGCCTATATGCACCTCATCAAGATGCAAGCCGAAATGGTGGGTTTGGAGTTACCAAATGAGTAATAACGCTACGGCTGTTCCTGCAGCTTTACGAAAAGCAGGGATCACCAAGGTAAATACAAACCGTGCTGGCCATCAAACTATTGCACTTAAAAATGGGGCACTTGGTTTGTTCTTTGGTGATGAATTAGCACAGCGCTTATTGGCCAAGCAAAACCGTAAGGAGCAGGCGCATGGCTGAAGTTAAAAGTTTAACCCGTGAAGAAGAAAAAATACTGTTTAGCACCTTACGTAAATTCAAAGATGTAGAAGCCGAGCGTGACCTTAACTGGATGCTGCTGATGCGCTATACCGCAAGGCGTGTGCAAACGGTGCACTTGTTAGATGAAGCGGATGCATTAGAAGCGCTGGATAAAGGCTACTTGCATCTGGCCTCGGAAAAACAAAAGGGCGGCAAGAAAGATAGCGTGCGTGGACTGGATAAAAAACAAGAGATTTATTTAGTTGATGCAGCACGAAAAGCCCTAGAAGCGCTATTAAAAATACGCCGCAAAATGATAGCAGCTAGCCCCGAGAGTAGTTATGACGAGCAGGCGTTAATTTTGTCTCGCCGCAGGCAGCGCATGAGTATTCGAGCGTATCAGCAGAGAATGACGCATTGGTGCAACACTGCAGGCATTGTAAAAGCCTCACCTCACTGGTTACGCCACACATGGGCAGTACGCAGACTACAAAATTCCACAACCGGTGAAGGGTTAAGGCAGGTTCAAGCTGTTTTAGGCCATGAACACATCACTACGACTCAGGTTTATACACAGCCTAGCCGCGACGACCTACGAAAAACAATGCAGGAGGCTGCGCTATGAGTGCTATTCGTCAAACCTTTAAACCATTGCGTGAAGAAATAAAGCGCCAGCATGAGCGCTTATTGGCCGATGCTGCGCGCCGTAAAAAAGAAGATCGTGAATCTGGTTTTGGGCAGCATCGAGAAGGAACTATTCACAATGTCTGAAACGTCTCCAGTTACCCGCGAAAACCTGCAGATGCTTGAAAGCGAATTGGTCATGCTCGAGCACGATATTGCTCGGCTTGTAAAAAAAGCAAAGGGCAGCGAAGTGCAGCCCCCTTTTGATGAGCAAATCAATAGCTTTATGCAAGACAACCCGTTGTTAATTGAGCGCCTAGCCGAGCTGGTAGTCATTAAAGCGATAGTCAATATATTTCGCCGTTTACAGCCCCAATAGATTAATAACGAGGTTTACACATGCTGACGTTAGATCAGTTACGAGCACGCATCCCATTAACCGACGCTGCCATGCGTATGGGCATGAAAATGAGCAGTGATAATGGGGTGCTGCAAACCTTAAGCAGACCTCAAAGTGAGGCGCCAGAGGTCATTATCAATGTTGAACACCAGGTATGGCGCAATGCGCATAACCAAGGTGGCGGTAATATTATCGATTTGGCCATGTGGTATTTCGATATCGATTACCCTGCCGCGAATAAAAAACTGCATGAACTCTATTTTCTGCACTTCCTGCCTACCATCGATGATGCAGACGATGAACAGCAAGACCTGCAAAAGCTAGCGTACATTGCAAGTAAGAGTTCAGAGAATCAAGAAGGCTGCCGTGTTTACTTAAAAAATGAACGGGGCATTCCCGATCACGTCATTAGTGCAGGCATCACCAATAAAACACTGGGTTGGACTAATTACACCAGCCCCAAATTAAAACAAGGCGAGCAACATTGGGGCGGTGAAGCCGTGAGCTTCCTTACCTATCAACCGAACACAAAAATGCTCGCTGCAGTCGATTATCGTTATTACGTACCAGAATTAAACGGCGGCATGAAAACCAAATCCCTAGGCCAAAAGAATGGCGTGTTTTGGATGCTGGACCCAAGAGCACTGCGCACGGCGAAAACAGTATATGTAGTCGAAGGGCCGCTAGATGCACTCAGTATTGAAGCTGCATTTTGGAATGACAAAACCACATGCGCCATTGCGCTGCGTGGTACCCAAGTTCAAGTTAACTGGCAGCTGTTTATTGGTAAAACTGTTATTTGTTGTTACGACCACGACGAACCCAAGCCAGACAAACGTAATCCAAATGGGGCGTTTCGTTGCTATTCCGCTGAAGCGGAATGGCGAATTCACGAAGGTTGTTTAGCCGCTGGCGTTCCCTGTTTTTTTGTCGACCGTTCAAAATGGGAATATGGCCAAGATGCCAACGACGTGTGGAAAAACATTAAGAGCAAGAGCCCGTTTCGTGAATTAGAGCCATGGCTTATACCAGGGTTAGCAGGAAAAGATAACGACGACAGCATAAGTGCGAAACCACGAGTATGGTTACCCCATCACGATTACCAGCAGTACTGGAAGTATCGGGTAAAAGCCGACTTCACCAGTTCAATTAAAATTAGCACCGACAACGAAGGTGACGAAAAAATTGAAAACATCGATGTGGCAGGGTTTCGGGTAGCCGGCCTTAGCCGCGTTGAAATTGCCAGCGCCAGTGCCACCATGAGTGGGGAGGAAGATAACAGCCCTCGAATTCAATTTGTGGCCATATACCAAACCACAAGGCACGGCGAAAAATTGCAGCGCCGAGTGATGGACGACGAGCAGCTGCATAACCTCGATCACTGGCGCAAAAGCGGACCAATTTATAACCCCCGCGCATTTTCTCGAATGCTAAACATATTTGAACGCACCATTGGCATTGGCAGTGTAGAAGCGGCGAACTTTGTAGGTCTTTGCTACTTAGGTGGCAAGCCCAGGGTAAACGAGGGAAAAGATTGTTTTTTCACTGAGCCGGCACAGCAATGTCCCTACCATAACTTTGCATTTCCCCGCGGTATGCGTGGTCATGCTAGTCAAGTGGTTGCCGCCTACCAAGAAACCTTCAAAGACAATGCTGCAGCCAGAGCACTAGTGTGGATATTAGGGGCTCAGTTGAAATTATTCTTAGGCTTTTGGCCGCATTTAATCGTGCAGGCAGGCAAGGCCAGTGGCAAATCAACGTTAATAAAACGCCTTGAGCGCACAACCGGCATGAAAATGTTTTCAGGCCAAAGCATGGGCACCGAATACCGCTTAATGACCTCGGTATCCGGTACTAGCCATCCTATTGGCTGGGAAGAACTGAGTGCCCGTAAGTCTGAAATTATCGCCCGTGCCGTGTCGTTACTCCAAGAAAGTTATAACTACACTGAAACCAGCCGTGGCAGTGCACAAACCCCATTCCTTATTTCAGCGCCTGTGCTACTGGCTGGGGAAGATGTGCCGGTAGAAAGTTTAACCGGTAAAACGGTTCGTACCGATTTATCAAACCGCAAAGGCCCCATGCTAGACGAGAGCCTACTTAAGTTTCCCATGTATGAATGGATTGAATGGCTGGCGAAGCTTGGCAAAAAGCCCGTGCTTGATAGCTACAAGATAGCGCTAGCTAAATGTCAGCACTTCAACCGTGCCAGGGAAGACGACCGAGGCGCAGAGCGTATGGTGAATAACTACGCAGCCTTAATGACCGCATGGCGTTTAGTCTGCTCATTTGCAGGCATAGAAGAAGAAACTGATGCCTTCGAACGTGACCTTATTGCTGAAATGAATAGCCATATTTCAGACACCAATAACGATCGCGAACCATGGATTTGGATTGTTGAAATCATCATGGATGAAATTGCAGCTGGCCGATACGTGTACCCCTATGTATTTGAATGTGAACCCATGGCGCCCAGCGAACCTCGGTACCTATGTGTGCGGGTAAAACACATGATGTCGCACTTATCTACAAGCGTGGCCCTACGTGAAAAGTACAACAACATGCCAGTGAAAACCGCCCGTGTTTTAAAACATCAAATCGAGCAAGCAGGCGTGATGAATAACGATGGCGTGGTACGCAGCATAAACGGCACGCGACTAGGTCACATGCAGCGGTTAGATGTGAAAAAAATGGAGCAGTACGGCATTAGCGTAACTGCACCAGAAAATCTTAGACCTCCAAAGGAGCAACTTCTGTGAACGCAGCCTATTTCAACAAAACGTACCCCGAAGGTACCCAATTCAAATATTACCCAGTGAAAGGTAACTACGATTTCGAGATTGTACGAACCACTTCTCCCGCATGGAGCACCCCAAGTAATCGCCATGCATTAGTAAAAGTGACCGGCCGCCGTGGGGGTGTCTGCGTGTCCCATTTAAAAGTGAACTAACAACATAACGAGGTAACAACCATGATGGCTTTTTTACCAAACTTCGGGAGCATGCCCGTAAGCGAGAACCAGAACGTGAGCGTTATTTTAAATAACGAGCGTTTTTATGAAGGCCCCGCGAAAGACTTTAATTGGGATGATACCAGTCCCGATGGCGTTGAAGGCTGGCGGGAAATGCAACCAGGTGAACAGCTACATAGTGAGCACCGTTTACCACACCGCCAACGTCGGGTACTTAGTAAGGCAGCACAATGAACTTAATTAATGCACTACTGGCCATTTTAGGCCTTATCACAGTGGCGTCGGTTTATTTTAAAAGTGACGCACTACAAGCGTGTTTAATTCTTATTATTTTCATCATGGTTATTGTTGAACGTCGTTCTCGGCATGAGGCAACCAGTAAATTATGGAGGCGTTTAAATGGCAACCAAAGGACTAAATAACGTTCAAATAATCGGTAATTTGGGCAATGAACCCGAGCTAGCTTATACGCCTAACAACGTAGCCAAGTGCGTGGTTAATCTGGCAACCAGTGAAATTTATAAAGACCGAAACGGAAACCCAGTGGAAGACACCGAATGGCACCGGGTAATCATTTGGGGTAAGCGAGCAGAGCTTGTTCACCAGTTCAGAGCGAAGGGTGATCAGCTTTATGTTAAAGGTAAAAAGAAAACGCGCACATACCAGGACAGCAACGGCAACGACAAAAGCATTTGCGAAATTATTGTAGACCAGAGCGGCGATGTGCAGCTGCTCGGCAGAAAAGAAGCGCAAAGCGTATAACAACATGCCCGTGACCAGACGGGCTTATTCAACCAAGTAAGGAACTAATGATGCAAACTGAAACGGGTACAGCCGAAATCGTTGTATGCACAGGCCTTATTGGCGTGTGCGTTCTAGGCGTCACAGCAAACGCGCCAGACACAATCACCGGCGACATCGAGAACTGGGGCACCGACGACTGGCACGACCGCTTACCAAAGCATGTTAAGCCAGAAGAAGGTGTTTACACCATTAAAGCCGAAGTGACTTACCTAGAAGATATCGACGAATGTAAATACAACATTCTAGATACTACGTGGAAAGGCAAAGCTAACTAACCCCGTGGACCAGACGGGATAACAACCAAGGAACTAGCAATGATTGAAGAAAATCCATTTTTACAAGTAGGTTCGCTGCGCAACCGAAAGAGCAACAAGCTTCCCAAGTGCTCGAAAGAACGCAAAAAAGTAACTCGTGAACAGCGCCACCGCATTGAAGACTTTGAGATGGCAAAAAGCATGGGCTTGAATATTTCAGATTTGTACTAGAACAAGAATATATAGGAACAAGTAATGTTAAATACCATTTATTTAGATACTGAAACAACTGGGTTGGACCATAACGCTGAAATAATCCAATTAGGTATTATTGATGAAGAAGGTCGTGTGATTTTCGATAGTCTAGTCAAATGTGAGGGCGATATTCCACCAGAGGCCAGCGGTGTGCATGGGATTAAAAAAATAGACCTTGTTGATGCTCCGACTTGGCCTGAAATACACGGCAAAGTTGCAGAAATTCTTCAAAAAGCAAGCCGTATTAAAATTTACAATGCTAGTTATGACCTGCGCATGCTAAAACAAACTGCAGATAGATATTGTTTAGATTTGCCTCGTTTAGGCCTTAAAACGTTCTGCGTCATGAAGGCTTATGGCAACATGCATTTTGATGGGGAATGGATAAAGCTAACTGATGCATGTTCTTACGAAAACCTTGATGTTTTTCATATACAAGCACATAACGCTATCGGCGACTGTGAAATGACTCGGATGCTTGACCGCGAGATTTTAAAAGAAGATAGCCGCCGTAAAAAAAGAGCCGACTACAGAGAGTCACTAAAGAATAAGCGAATGGCTCTTGTTCCTTTTAATCTTTCAGATTTTCCAGATTATGGGCAGGCTTATCGTCCAACTGGTTATAAAACCATGTCACAACTAAATAAAAGAGATCTAAAGCTTTTTGAGTTCGCTGGGCGATGCTGCGACACATACGGTAACAGAGGCTATTTGTTTAAGCCGAAAGACAATGGGAATGTTAGTTAATGAAAGCTTATCTACTAATGGCCGTATGCGCCATTTTAAGCAGCGCTTGTGCTGGCGGCCTGCTGGTTGGAATGATGGTATCTGCGCGCTTGTTTGGCTTTAGCTGTGCGCACGAACCACAGTGGTTTAAAAACACAATGCAGCATTTATCAACGGGTTTATTTTACTCTGCATTGCTTGGCGTTCTATCGCTCATATTAATTACATTAAGGAACTAACAATGACCGAACCAACAATTAAATTTAAGACCGTCATCGAGTTTCACGGCATGCTACTTACCGTGATCACGTTTGAGAATAAAGATTATGTGCAACTTAAACCCATCGTGGATATGTTGGGAACTAAGTGGGATTCCGTACGAAGAAACGTGTTTTTGGGCGATAACGCTGAAATTTACGGTACACAGTTGCTATTTAAGCCCGAATTTGACGTTGTAGAACCTCTTAAGAGGTCCAAAAAATCGGTTCATATTCTACTGGAAGCAACTGAAACGTTTCTGATGAAAACAGATACCAACCGGATTCGCGCCAATGGCAACGAGAAAGCCGCTGATTATTTACTGGCCCTGCAGAAAGAATGGCGTAAGGCGTTGCACGACTACGAAACAAAAGGTATTGCTTTCAAGGCAAGTAAAGGTAGTGACTTAGTAAAGTTGGACAAAATAAAAGACCCTCACATTCGTGCCGAATATGCCAGAGACATCAACAAACGGTACGGAATGAATATTCCTATAGGCCGCCAAACAGGGATGGATGTGTAAATGACAACTAGCATACAACTAACAATTGCTGGTTGGCTTACATTGCTAGCCGACCTCATCTATGGCTTACCCACAGAATTTGGGGCGATAGCCATTCACTGCTTCATAGGCGCTATGATTCTTGTTGAAATTGAAAGGAGAACCAAAGTTTGACACCCGAATGAAAGTGAGGTTGAGTGTCATTTTTTGGAGGGTTAAAAAAATGACACCATGGTACATAAAAGCTAAAGATTTATATGGGGATCAGTTACTTTACCTTTCTAAACTAGCAGATAGTGCTTTGTATGCCGAGAGAGATGAAGATTGCTTTGGTTTTTTATGGAATACGCTGAGCTTTTATAAAGAAGACGATTTCTTGGCTTATGATTCAGCGGAAGTTGATTTTGAAATGGCGGTAAAACTTACCAAAGAGTTATCCGAACTTCCTGATGAAGATAAAAGATTGATTATTCAATTGAACGTGAATATTGAGAAGCAATAGTAGAACTTGACAATAAATTACTTCGGGGCTAGTCTGCTTCGTGAGGCTTCAAAACCTTTTACGTAGCGGATACCGCACCCGATAGACTCGCGGTTTTTTTGTGTCTGTAATTAGGCATCTGTAACTCCCATCAATTCAATGACGGGAGGGGCTGGTTATATAAAACCCTTAGGGGAAAAGCCAACCGCAGCGCTACGTAGCTGTTTTGAACCTCCCGTCGCCCTATTTGGGTACATTCAAAAAAATAGCGTAGGTAAAAACATGAACAAATCTATACAGCAGTCTCTGCAATCAATTAGCAACCCATATAGCTTTTCTGGCCATGAAGTTCGTACTGCAACGGACGAAAATGGAGAACCTTGGTTTTGTGCAAAAGACGTTTATGAGGCGCTAGGAATCCAGTGGAAAAATAGGTCTGGTAGCCTGACAAGAACACCAGAAAAGTGGATTAGCACCTGTTATCTTCAGGGGCTAAGTGGCAATGGAGAAGTTATTTTCATCAAGGAGCCTGCTGTTTTTCAGGCCACCTTTCGGTCGAATAAACCTGACGCCATAAAATTTACAGAATGGGTGTGCGAAGAAGTACTCCCTTCTATTCGTAAGCAAGGTTACTTCGGTACATTGCCAGCCAAAGACCTTATTGCGCTGCGCAACCAAAAAATCAAACTCATTCAGGAATTAGTGAGTTGCCGTGACCGGTTTGCAAAAAGCGCCTATATCACCACGCTTCGTAACATATGTAACCAGTTAGGCGAACCTATGCCAAACACTGACTTATTAGGCCAGCAGCTTGAATTGGAGGTTTAGCATGAGAAGTCAAAGCCGATATCAAACCGCCTACGAGATAAGTGAATACCTGAAAGGGCTACAAAGTTTGTTCGAAAATATGGACGATGGCCCAGTAGAGCATTTACAGGCATTTCAGATGGTGCAGCTGCTTAAACCAGCCACCGAGAAAATAGAAATACTGGTAAAAGCCGAACGCTAAACAAACGAAAGTCCACAAATTAATGTGGGCTTTTTTATTGCGCTTTTTGTTTTGAGTGTATTACTCTGATTTTTTAAAATATGAGTAAAAATTATGGAAGATGAATATCAAAACAAATACGACAACCAATCAATGGTGCCAGATGGACTAAAGTTTGTAGCTTTTTTAATGCTATTTATTTGCTCAGTTTTTGCCTTTGTATTTCTCCCTGAATATGAACGCGGACAAGAGAGAGAACTTATTCACTATATTTTTTCGTTGTCCTACATGCTTACTGGTTTGTTCCTTTCCTCAATAATATTTGGCATAGCATTTATTTGTGAGTGCTTAGATAAAAGTGCTAGAAAAGAGTCTAACGAAACTAATTGATTAACCGTTCGCACTGCTCAATCAGGCAGTGCAAAGCAGCTGTGTGGTCGGTACCGGTTTCTTCCATACTAATAAGTATTGTTTTAATAGAGGCGAGTAGGCTTGATAGAATAAATGTGTCGTGCTGCATGTTTAATTCCTTTTACTGCAATGGCGCGTATTTATACTATCAGTCTGTAGTTGTACGATCTGTTAATTCAAATCCACATTACTAATCGGTTTGTAATAACCAAGTCAATTTTTATTCTTTTTGGCAAAAAATTAAAGACAGTGTGTACTTAGAAAATCTATCTAACGTATTAAATCTAACATGATGTTGCCTACATACCCCGCACCACATTTGAATAGTTTTAAGCTTTAACCCCTCAATAGCCGAAGGCTTATTGTTCTCTATAGCAACCACTGTTTCCCTGCTCATTCCCAGCGCATCTGCTATTTGTTGTTGTGTTAATCCAGCCTCCCTGCGTAGAACTCGCAATTGCATACCATCAAAAGATGGTGGCAGGCGTTTCATCAGTACCTCTACGTTTTAGCTAAGTCCGAACACCTAAAGCGAGGCGTTCGAGCATTTTGGGGGTATTTTTCACATTTTACTGGGGGGCGCAACCATTGGACATTGGACATTTTAACTAAAACCAGCGTTTAATCACCCTAAGCTTATAATATATATAACTAATTTTTTATTGCGCTTTTTATTGCTGTCAGTTTTTATGCTTAAACTGTCAGTTTTCGTTCCATTCCTGTCAGTTTTCACATTTCTGCCGCGTTTCAACTTCACCTTATTATTTTATTTTTTCTTTAAATAATAATTAGATAGATAGATATAGAGAAAAGTCCAAATGTCCGTTTTCAAATAAGGTACTGGTCGGAACTGTCCGAAAAAAATTGGGGTGATCGGTTTTTTCGGACAGTTTTGGACAGTGCTTTGCCCTTGTTCTGCGTGGCTTGTAGCGATAAAAAGGGGGAAATGTCCGGTTGTCCGTAAGAATATGCCCCTGGGAACCTTTTAAAATGAAAAGTTTGGTTAAAGAGTGGTTGCAGTTTAAACAGCTGAACGAAGGGCGATCACCTGAAACAATAAAGAAGTACGCTTATTACCTTGTTCTTTACCACACCTACTGTGAAGAACATTTGGTTAATCCATTTGAAATTAAACCGGGTAATTTAGAGCAGTTTACTGGCCTTTACTTACATCAAAAGAAACTGGTGCCACAAAGCCGTCGTACTGCTGTTGCCGCATTAAAAGGGTTTTATGCTTATTTGTCGGACAATGGCCATATAGCTACAGACCCTACTCTTACGTTAGCGTATCCGGCCACGGCGCAAAAAATTCCCGTCGCCATGGGTTTGAAGTATTTTGAAAAGCTGCTCCAAAGCTGCGACCTTGAAACTTTCACTGGGGTTCGAGACGCGGCTATCATCGCATTAATGGGGGGCTGCGGCTTCAGGTTGGCTGGTGTCGTCAATATGAACGTATCTCATATTGTGAGTTATGAGCATGATGATTCGGAGCGCTTAGCCGTTAGAGTAGTAGAGAAGGGTAGTAAAGAACGACAGGTGCCATTGCCGCTCGAGGCGCAATTATTCTTACGCGTTTATATCGGACACCCAGAATTACGCCATATCAACCGTACGCTACCCAATGGTGACCAGGTTTTATTCGTTAGCACTCAGAATCGTCTATGCCCGCCCTGGGATTATTATGGCGAGAATCGCCGCATTTCAAGGCGTACTATTCAGAAAATGATTAAGAGAAGGGGCTTATCAGCCGGCGTTCCTGCAAATCAGAGTCATCCCCATGCGCTTCGCCATCTAACTGGCACTGAGTATGCGGAAGAAGACTTAGATATCATTACTAGGCAAACGCTACTAGGCCATAGCGACCCTAAAACCACTGAGATATACACACAGTTAGCGTTACGCAAACTGACTAAGCAAGTAGACAAAGGTAACCCCCTCAGCAAAATAGCCACTGCAGTAACCCCCCTTATTAACGCCCTTAACAAATAACCTACCGCTATGGGCTCTGCCCATAGCAATAACACCATCTCTCATTTCAGAGACTGTCTTTCCCTATATATCAGACCGCATTCAACTTAAGTTCAACCCAGAGAAACGTCCATTTGGTTTGTTATTGGTGCGTGGAAAAGACATTATAGGAACCTACAATTAACTGATAAGCAATGTATGAGGGTGTGCGCAGCAACCCTTGAAACTCACTCTAATAACGGACAATAGCATTTAGGTGCACGGAAATAGTTACTGCGCTTAATATACAAAATACGCAATACACAAATAGGCAGACACGATAAACCAGTACCTGCAGCGATACTCATTTAACAAAAAGCGCAATAAAAAATAGAAATACAGTTTAAAACCTTTCAACTGTACGAATAATCTGCAAGACAACCCTTTAATTGATTACTATTAGAGGGGGTGGGGGCTCGGCAAGCATAAAGGCCTTTTTGATACGGGTAGGGTGGGTACCAGCATATCTGCACTACTTTTAAATTCTGTTATAGGGCAAAAACCAATGAGTGAAAACTTAACAGAAATCCAAGCGTTAAAGATGGATGAACTGGACAAACTAAATTTGCCTAAATTTTGGCGAGAAATTGCAAATATCGCGGGCCCCGAAATGTTCGTGAAAATTTGGCATGTTGCCAGCAGTCCAGAAAACCAGTGGAAGCAAGATAAAATATATGTACCTTCCATAAAGAAATACCAGGAATACCAGTGCGTACAAATAATAAAACGCTTCATAGAACAAAAAATGTCGTGCTGTGACATATCCAAAGAACTAGAAAAGCACGGCATATCCCGCTCAACTGATACAATCAGACGAATTGCGAAAAAGTACGACCTAGGGGACGTTCCCCTGCGATAGTGATTTAGGAACTAACAAAATGACCACTTGTGTAATTTATGCGCGTGTTTCCACAGCGAAACAGGCGGAAAAAGAACTGCCCGTACAAAGCCAAATAGAGAAATGCAGAATTCACGCTGAAAGCTTAGGTGCTGAGGTAAAAAAAATATTTACCGACGAAGGTATTTCTGGCGCCTCTGATAATCGCCCCGCGTTCCAACAGGCTATTTCTTACTGCGAAAATTTCGACGTTGACTACTTTATTTGCTGGAGTACTTCCCGTTTTGCCCGAAATGCGCTCGAAGCAAAGTTAAACAAGCGCCGTTTAGCAACAAGTAATACCAAGGTGGGTTACGTATCGCAAAACATCGACACAGGCGATTCAGGCTTTATTTACGAGGGTATGCTAGAGCTGTTCGACGAGTATTATTCCCGCCAGGTATCACAAGACACCACACGCTCGATGATAGCGAATGCTCAGAGAGGATATTTTAATGGTGGTTTTCTTACCTACGGCTATCAGCTGGAGAAGGTACTGGGCGAAAAAAATAAAAATCGTTTAATTCCTAACCCTATGGAAGCGCCAACGGTTAACAGAATTTTCGAATTAAAAATGTCGGGGTACGGCGGCCGACAAATAGCTGAATTATTAAATGCTGAGGGACGATTAAACCGCGGAAAAAAATGGAATAAAACCTCTGTGTTAGTGCTGTTACGTAACGAACGTGTCGTGGGCCGTATTGCTTTTGGTAAAAAAAGCAGGGCCGGCGCATTACCTCGCTCTGAATGGATCCTCGTTGATAGCCACGAACCCATTGTAAATTTGGAACTGTACAACGCAGTGCAAAAAACCATGGATGAACAAACCCCTGCAGCGTCAAAAGATGCGGGCTCACCTAAAAGTACTCGTTTTTTTACCGGTATTTTGAAATGTGGGAAATGTGGCAAGTCGATGAGGATAGAAAAAGCGAAGGGCGCCACTAAAAACTATTACTACTACAATTGCAGCACGAAACAGCAAGGCAGAGGCTGTGAGAATCGTAGAATCAACTCAGACATATTCGACCCTTGGATGACTGACTTAATCTGCTCAGAAGTGCTTACAGAGCGAAATTTGAAAGACCTGTTACTGCAATTAAACGACCTATGCGGTTCTTGGGCACAGAAAAAGCGCGACCGATGCAATGAAATTATTCAGCAAATTAGGGAGTATGAACGAAAAAACTCACGACTTTATGAATTACTCGAAGCTGATAGTGGAGATTACAACCTACAAGATTTAGCCCCGCGCTTGCGCTCCAATAATGAAACGGTTCGAAAACTAAACACCGAACTTGCCCTGGCTGAAACAGAGAAACCACCAACGTTGGAAATATCAGAGAGTGACTTAACAGAATTAAGTGAATTGCTTACCGATATTATTAAAACAACGAATAACCCGGGTAAAGTTCGTGAATTTTTCAAAACCTTTATAGACAGTATAGTTTTGCAAGGTAATGAAATAACAGTGAAATACAGGCCTGAGGCACTTATGTCTGTGAACTCTGAAGTAGTTCCCAGTGAAGAAAAGTGGCTCCCCCTCCCCGATTCGAACGGGGGACCTGCGGATTAACAGTCCGTCGCTC
>OJBB01000011.1_pt1 | contig 137215 bp, 132 predicted proteins | sample 1590401 | NCBI WGS metagenome assembly OJBB01 (sample SAMN05416789, study PRJEB24817) | seawater metagenome | isolation source: Sea water | place: Canada:Atlantic | collected 2013-07 | reverse complement strand
TAACTGCGGGTTTTAGTGGCATGATTAATTAGTGAGCACTCATGCGGTTGCCCTGAGTTTTAATGCGCATTAAAAAACTGATAAGAATATCGACATTTAAATTTACAGCCTTGTTAATATAGCCTTTTATGTCCTCAGATTTAGTTGATGCTGCTAAATCTGATAGGTATGTTACAAACTCTTTATTTGAAATCGTGTTATTTTGAAGCTGATGAAGTTTTCGTAGAAACTCGTTCGTAGATGTGAATGATTTATTGCTTGCCAGCACAAAGAAGGTTTTTTCGACAAAGTGTTTTTGAGCATCTAGATCTTGTCTACCGTCGTTTTTATCGGAAATAACGGATACCCAGTTGTTCAAAGTCTTCCAGAGGTCAATATCTAATTCGGTTAGGTTGGCGGCATCATTGTTAGCCTTCTTTTGTACAGTGTGCTTTACTTGGATTAATACTTGATGCTCAGTATCTAGCTCAGTATGCACATCATCTAAAGCTTCAAAACCAATAAATTCATTCTTTTTCAAATTCAGTAGCTTGTAAAGAAAGAAATAGTACTGAAAATCGAATCCTGCGATTGTCCCAGCAGCCGAAGTTTTTTCTGTATGAGATGAACCTGTCAAATTAATTCCCTTAAATGTCAATGCCACACTTGACCGAATTAATCATAACGTCATTAAACTCAGAAGAAAACGATTTACCAACGTCAGTCACCAATAACTGGTAACTCTATGATGCAGACTTGCTTGCGCAAGTTCTTGAATTACAGCTTTTGGCCTCAAGAACCTTATCTATTAGAAGCTGAGTGTGTTTGAGTATAAGAAGTATAAACGCTATAGGCAAGACATAGTGACAGCTGTATTTGAGTCGGGCTTTTACCTATATCGAATGGTTGTTCTGAAAATAGCGCGAATTGAGTAGTCGTTAAGATAAGCAGGCAACCTGATCTTTAGTACTAAAATTTGAAATCAGATTTATAGAGGCTTTTGCCTCAACATATTGCATGTTCAAGCTCTCTTTTGATTTAACACTTATGCCCCAAAGTTAAAATCTCGTTGGATAGTGTAGTCATCAACCACAGTGGTTTGAGTAGATTCGAAAAGCGGCGGGGCTTGACAAGTATTAGCGGTATTAGGAGAGTCGTTTTTGTCTAAGTGCATCAATATCTTGTTGATGCTAGCAGGCTGCGTAATACAAGCGATTATATTAACATTGTTGCTCTCACACGCTTCGCAAATGGTAATATCAATATTGAATACTCTTTTTAACCTATGTGCCCACGACATGCTGCGGGCATGGTAGGGCTTATCTGAATCTTTCAAATGTTCTGCTAAACGAGGACTATTTTTACCACGTTGAGAGGCTGTTACTTTTGCCCTTACATTGCTATTGGGAGCAAACACCCCATAAAACCGAGTGAGATTGAGTCTCGGTGGTAGAATGAGGGCTGCAAGCTTGCCAACAAAGTCAATGGGATCAAAGAAAATATGGGTGGTCCCGTCTCGATAGGGGGTCTTCAATGCATAGCGTACTTTTCCCTGTTGCTGGTAAAGACGATACAACGTCACTCCCAATCGATGAATATTTTCAATTAGCCAAAGCCCAACGGTTAGCATTAGCTAATAATACATTTATTAAAACTATCGCTGATGAACAAAACAAATTGCTTTCATCTGATTTATTAATTTTTCAGTTCCCTTTATGGCGGTGGTCGTTTCCGAGCATGCTGAAAGGCTGGGTAGATAGTGTTTTATCTTCAGGCTTTGCTTATGGCAAAGATGCAAAGCTAAAGCCTAAAAAAGTTATGTATTCAATCATAACGGGCGGCGCTAATTCAAAAGAAGAATCAGCTTATTATCAAGCTAAAATTGACGGATTGTATCAATATATATTTGGCTTCATGGGCTGGGAAATTTTGCCTGCTTTTATAGTTCATGGTGTACAACAAAAAACTAACGAGGAACGACAGCCAATACTTGCAAGTTATCATAAGCATCTGCTTGAAAAAGTTCTTGCGGATAGTGTAGAGCTGTCGAATACCTAACAGGCGCATTAATAGGGATAAAAAACTGTTGGATTTTGCTCCTACGTCGCTGATTTAAGCTAACAATTTTTTGCCCATTACGCGGGCGTTGACCGTCCGCACTTTGTCTACAGCAAACAAACGCGTTAGTAACTTCCAAGGTCCGCTTAACGCACATAGCTGTTGCTTAAGTACTAGCTTTTGGAGGGTAGTTACAGACAAAATTTCGACTATAAGATTGATTTCTGTTAAACATCTTTATTAAAAATGAGGTACCACCCACTTATTGATTTTACTGGGCAGTATTAAACAACTTATTTACTGTAAACACGCACTTAGTGCTTCCTCAAAAAAGAAGGCCGTTGAAAACGCTTTCCTATTTAAGATGAATATGTTCGTGAAGGTGAGGGTGGACATGCAAATTGTCACTTTCATCTCGACACGGCTCACCAGGTAACTCGAACTCAATGGTTGTATGAGCGAGATTAAACGGCGCTAATCTGTCAGACACTTCTTGCTTTAATGCTCTGAGCTTTACGTTATCGATACTACAGTTAATCACTACATGCACTGTTAGCACATTTTGTTCGCCATCAAGAGACCAAAAGTGTATATGATGCAACTCTTCCACGTGCTCCATGGCTAACAAGCTGTCGGTGATAGCTTGCTTTTGGCTGTCATCAGGCGATCCCTGTAAAAACAGCTTCATGGTTTGTACCACGTATCGCATCACGTTGATTAAGATAAACAACGTAAACATTATGGATAATATTGGATCGAGAATTGGCCAATGAACGAAGTGTAAGACAATAGCCACAATAAGTACGGCAACCCAGCCCAAAGTATCTTCAATTAAGTGCCAATTAAGTACCTTTTCATTCATTGAGTTACCGCCACTCAATTTGTAAGCGGCAAAACCATTGACAAATATGCCCATTATCGCCAATCCAATCATACCCTCAGTCATGGGCATTTCAGGGTCAACTAACCGCGGTATAGCCGTTGACAATACCCATGTCGAACCCACCAACAATATAAGACCATTAATCATCGCCCCTAATAAACTTAATCGCTTGAAACCATACGAGTATTTATCGGTCGCAGACTTATGACCAAGCTTACTTAAATACCACGCTAGCCCTATCGACAAAGTATCACCTAAGTCATGAACCGCATCGGCCATAATGGCAACACTGTTGGTTAACCAGCCGCCCAAAAACTCAATAATAGTGAAACAGAAATTTAACCAAAACGCCCACCCTATGCGGCTGCTATCGGTTTCAGTATGGCGATGACCATGCTCGTGGGAATGATGGTGATGCATTGTGGCTCTCGATAACTAAATCAGCTAACAGCATACTCCCAACGCTAATTAAAAATCTATGGATTTTGGCGGTTCATCAAAAAATAGCATTATTCAGAAAAGTAAAAATACAACAATAATGTTGAGGGGTTGAGATAAAGCATACCTCCTTTTCCTGTTGCTAGCAGTTAACGACGATATTGAATAAAGACGTTGCTATCGTTGAACTTCTTTTTACGGTAGATTAATCTAAATGTAAGCGCTTTCAAAAAATCATAAGAATAACGTGCTTACATGATTATTCACTATAGAAACTGCAGCCTTTGGTAACGGGGCATTAGGGCATGGATTTATGACTAAAAAAACAACTCGACAGTCTCCGATTGCAACCGCATTAGCGACGATAACCTTAGTTAGTTGTGGTGACGCATCAACGATTGTGAATATAGATGACGCCGACTCCCGTGCTCCCACCACTGAATGGCGCTTGGTATGGAGCGACGAATTTGAAAATGAAGGCATTGATAATAGTAAATGGTCCTATGAAGTTAACTGCGATGGCGGTGGAAACAACGAAGCACAGTGCTATACCGACAATAAAAACAATGCGTTTATCCAAGAGGGTGCGCTCCATATTGTTGCCCTACCTGCTGAAGAAGGAGCACAAAAGCCCTATACCTCTGCGCGGCTAACCACGCGTTACAAAGCAGATTTCAAATACGGTCGTTTCGAAATGCGAGCCAAAATGCCTTCTGGTCAAGGGAGCTGGCCTGCCTTTTGGATGATGCCTACCGACGAGGTTTATGGCGGGTGGCCGCGCTCCGGGGAAATAGACATCTTTGAGGCAGTTAACCTTAAGGTTGTCGACACAAACGGCAACCCCGAAGCTGATATTCACGGTACGTTACACTATGGTCAGAAATGGCCAAATAATGATAGCTCAGGTCAGTCATTTTCGTTGGAAAACGGTGAAAATCCGGCCGATGGTTTTCACACCTATGCCGTAGAGTGGCAAGAAGGCGAAATACGCTGGTATATGAATGATTATTTATATGCAACTCAACGTCGTTCTGAAATAAGTTACAACGAGAATGGTGAAATAACGGGTTTGTCGCACCGTGGATGGTATACCGAGTACATTGAGCCAAGTTCTGGCGAGCTTGTTACGCATTGGGACAACGCGCCGTTCGATCAAAAATTCTATCTTATTTTAAACCTTGCAGTTGGGGGTAACTGGCCAGAAGCGGTAAATTCAACAGGTATAGATGCAAAAGCTTTTAGCGATAGCCAAAGCTATCAAATAGACTATGTGCGCGTTTATGTGTGTACATCTAACCCAGAAACGGGGGCAGGATGTGAAACGGTCCGTCCAGGGTACGACTCCTTAGAAGATACCTTAGTAGAAGGTGCTGCTCCTAACCCTTCTGTGTAGTCATCGAACTTTACTGACAATACAACTGTGGTACCAATTTAGCGCGGCTTGAAACCAAGCACTTTATCTCGGGCATCTTGTTGCAAGAGCAGGTTCGCCTTTGAAAGCGGTGCAGACTGTGAAGGTTGCTCTTCACTACAAACTCCTTTATCGCTGAGTAAAAGTGTGGTGGTGGGTAGCAACGCCAGCGGGAGTACATGCGTAGCAACAATAACTAGCTGTGTTTTTGCAGTATGATTAATCACTTCAGCAATGCGTTGCTGCGCTTTGTTATCCAAGCCTTCAAAAGGCTCGTCAATTAGCAACACATCGGGCTTCGCTAAAAGCGCTCTTGCGAGGGCTAAGCGTTTACTTTCTCCACCAGATAGTGCCCTCCCCCCTTTACCCACCCATTGAGATAAATCACTAAGGTGATCAAGTCCAACACTGGCTAGGCATGCATGCATGGTGTTTTCACTTATTCCTGTTGCGGCGGGATCTAAGTTTAGTTTAATAGTACCCGCTAGAATAATGGGTTGCTGTTCTACATATAGCCACTTTTCCAGCATACCTTGAGTGGTAGCTACATTATCAATTGAGCGTCGCCCTTCAAAAGGAAGTAACCCGCATATAGCTTGCAATAAACTCGACTTGCCGCAACCTGAATGCCCCCTAATGACATGCAAGCCTATGCCATTAAAGTGTGTAGTAACAGCAGGAACACGTCTGTCTTTGGCCGAAAAAGACGCTATCGAAAGTGACTCACTTGGTTTGTGCCTATTAAGCAAAGGTAGGCACTGGGTAGCTAGGGTATTGAGTTCAGCTTTACTGTGCTTCCACTTAGCTAGCTTTACAAGGCTGCCAAATGTAGCACTTGCCCAGTCTGGCGCAGCCAGAAGCACCATAGGTACTATAAGCGCTACGGGAACGAAATAAGTGGTAGAATTTGCGCTATATACAACTAAAGCAACTAAGCCAAACACGCCACCTTGAAACAGCCAGCTAGCACTTAAAGCAAGCTTTTGTTCTTGAAGCTCAGCACCTTGTGCTTGTTGAGCACTAGGCGCATTCATCAGCCCATTATTGGTTTTTGACTTTAAGTGCCATAAGCTACTTGCCTGGAAAAATATCGCACTTTCTTGTCGAAATGCTAGGGCATTTAATGAAGTTTTTTCCACCGCTTTAAACCCACAAACGACAGTAACAACCGAAATCGACAACCACAATATTGCAAGGCCGATAAAAAACAGCTGGCCTGGTAAGTTCATGACAAAGCTCGCACACAAAGCGCCAGTCATGAGTAACGTCACCGTAGCTAAAGGTGAAACCCAAGCAATGAAGGCAGAGGCGAGTTGCTCAGTATGATTGGCTAATGCCTCTACTGTCCATGCCTTACTATCTAACTGCTTAGAAGCTAGCTGTTCAAATATGGTTAAGCGCGCTTTAGCTATTCTGGTAAGTAAATCGTCATGGCCTAGCCACATGGTGGTGTAGCCCGATGCAATACGTAGTAGTGCTAACCCTCGGATAACGACCGCAGGGATCATGTAATTAAACCCGAGTGGAGCAATAGCACTTATAGCAATAAACCACGATGAAATAATTAATATACTTAAGCCCGCAATACCATGTAGCAAAGCCAACCCAAGCGCACCATACGCAGATAGTGAAGTTTGTCCTGTAAGCGATGATGATTCTTTTGATGTCGTGAATTTCATTTCACCGTTACCTCGCCATTCGCAATGCACCAGTGGGCATCAAACCAGTAAGCAGGCAATAATTTGTGTGATGCCCAAATAACGGTTTTATCTTGGGTTAAACCAGCGATAAGCTTTGAAAGGCGATGATGCTGTTCATCCGGAATATGGGCGGTAGGTTCATCTAACAACCAGATATCTGGTTTTCTTAACAACCCTCTCGCTAGTGATAAGCGCTGCATTTCTCCGCCAGAAAGGCTGGGGTACTCGGTCATTACTGTGTCTAATCCATTGGGAAGTGATGACAACCACTCGGCAAGTTCAACTGACGTAAGTACTTCGCACAGTTCGCTATCGGAATAACCGGCGTCGAGCAAGAGGTTATCTCTCACGGTACCCGGCAAGACAACCGGAGATTGGCTCACCCAAACACAGCTACTATTTAGACAATGAGAAGCATCCCGATGCCCCGCCAAAGCCTCTAAAAGTAGGGTTTTACCTGCGCCGGAGGCGCCATTAAGTAATATATGATCGCCCGCCTCAATTTTTAAATGCGAAGCTTTAAGGAAATCAGGTACACAGAAGTCTGTTACGTCTAGCCCTGAAAATTTGCTGGTTGGGCCGAGATTTCGCTTGGCTACTTCATCTTGATTTACGCTTTCAAATAATGAAAATAGACACTCGCTGGCCGCTTCCGCCTCTGCCTTTTGGTGATAAACCTGCCCGAGCTTTTTCATTTCGCTCAAAATCAGTGGCACAGAAAGCAACACCCAAAGCCCTTGCTGTAAGGAAATTTCAGGCCCCAAGTTAAGCTCGCCGAGCAGTGAAAAACCAATAAATACCGCAACTAAGGCTACCGATAAAGTGGCAAAAAAATCCAATACTGACGATGATAAAAATGCGACGCCTACCACCCGCATGGTGCGTTTATTGAGTTGTTCGCTGGCGTTATTAAGTAACCGCACCTGAGTATTATGCGCACGGTAACTTGCCATTAAAGGTAGCGCATTTAGCCTATCGGTAAATAGCCCTCCAAGACGCTCAAGAGCTACGAAGTGCTTGCGGTGTAAGCTGGCAGCCCCTTTTCCCACAATAATCATGAATAAGGGGACTATAGGTAACGCGAGAGTTAACCCTAATCCTATTACAGTATTAACGTAAAAAATAACGACGAGCGCCATTAACGGTACGAGTACGGCGACATATTGCTGTACGCGGTAATCGTAGGCCCAATTAGAAATAGATTGAATATGCTTAAGCCAGAGGGTCTGCCAATAAAACAGGGAGTGCTGTCGAATAAGGGCGTGCTGTTGCTCGGCAAATATACTCTGTAACTTGCTTTCCATCGCCTGCATCAAGCTCGTTTTATACGAAATGGTGAGGCTATTTACCACACCTTGTAGCGCCCAAGAGACAAACAGTGTGACAGACAAACCAACAATAGTTAGTTGGCTTGCCTGTTGGGTATTTACTACCCACTCATGCATAGCTTGAGCAAAAAAATAGAAGGCGCTAATAAGTGAAAAAAGAGACAGGCATTTCATTCCAGTTACAATCAAAACGTTTCTACGCACGCCAAGCTTGTGCGTAGTATCAAGTTGATTAAACTGAGCTTGAAACGACTGCCTATTTAACTTTTTCATTTAATCTATCGCACTGCCTATCTTTTTTAAATAGAGGGGGCAAGCCAGTACTTAGACCAGCTCATTAAATTAGCCGCTAAAAATGTTTATCAAATAATTAAGATAACCATTTTAGTCAAGGCAACGAGTATATTTAAAACATGCTCGTTGCCTTTTAGGCTTTACGCTAAGTCATGTTCGCTTTTTACTCAGCATCTTCTGGACGGTCCATGTCTTCGGTAGACTCAAGCCACATGGCATTTAAAATACCGAATGAACATGCTAGCAGTACGCCGAGGATCCAAGTGAAATACCACATATGCTACTCCTTAATAAATAGTGTGAGATTGATCTAAGTCGCTATTTTTGACTCGGCCACGCATTACATAATAGCCATAGGCGGTATAGCACAAGATGATAGGCACAAAGATACAAGCCACAATGAACATGATATTTAGAGTTAAATGACTAGAGGTGGCATCCCATACCGTAAGACTAGCTTCTGGCATAGTGATACTGGGCATTAAGAACGGGAACATTGAGAAGCCCGCAGTTAAAATAACGCCAGTAATCAGTAGTGCACTTGAAACAAATGCCATCCCTGCATTCCCTTTGCGAGAAAACATGGCACATGCAAGCCCTGCTACCACACCTAATACAGGTGCAAGCATCATCCATGGATATCGTGAGTAGTTCGTCATCCATGCACCCGCTTCAATAGCGACTTCTTTTTTCATTGGATTTGAGGTGGCTAAGGTATCTACGGTAGAGGTAATGACAAAACCATCTAACCCAAAGGCTACCCACGCACCGGCAATCAAAAACAAGGCTACTGCCACTAAACTCAGTATAAACGACGTTGCACGAGCTCTAGATTCAATAAAGCCATCCGTTTTCATTTGTAACCAAGTGGCGCCGTGATTCAGTAAGATAGCCACAGATAATAATCCAGACACTAGTGCGAACGGGGTGAGCAAACCAAAGAAAGAGCCTGTGTAAGTTGATTTAAGTGTGTTGTCGAATTCAAACGGCACACCTAATAACAAGTTACCAAAGGCCACGCCAAAAATAAGCGCAGGAATGAAACCACCAGCAAACAATGCCCAATCCCATGCTTTTCGCCACTGAGCATTTGGCAGTTTACTGCGATAATCAAATCCAATTGGACGCATCCAAAGCGCAATTAGCGTTAGCGCTAGGGCTAAGTAAAACCCTGAGAAAGCAGTAGCATAAATCATCGGCCAGGCTGCAAAAATGGCACCACCTGCCGTAATAAACCACACTTGATTTCCATCCCAATGCGGCCCAATGGTATTAATCATTACGCGACGTTCTTTGTCTGTTTTACCAATAATGGTCAGCAGTGAACCTACACCTAAATCGAACCCATCTGTTACTGCGAAACCAATCAATAGCACACCAATAAGGCACCACCAGGCTACGCGAAGAAATTCATAATCAATCATGCGTTTGCTCCTTTTGCATCAAAGTCGATTAGGTCGTCATCTTCATCACTATGATTATCTTCAGGCGGTACTGGCCCTTTTTTGGCGAACTTCTTCATCAAGTAAAAAGCAACAATGAACATTACAGTGTAAAACGCTGAGTAGGCGACTAACGTAGTAACAATGTCAGAAATAGACAAATTAGACGTTGATGCATGCACTGGCAGAATCTCTGCAATAGACCAAGGCTGGCGACCAAACTCAGCCACAAACCAACCGGCTTCACACGCAACCCAAGGCAGCGGCAAGCTATACAATGATGCTTTCAACAACCAGCGAGGCTGCGTAATTTTATGTTGAGTGCTGTAATAGAAGGCAGCCAAGAATACGGCTAGCATAATAAAGCCTGATACCACCATTAATCGGAAACTCCAAAATAAGGGGGCGACTTTAGGAATACTGTAATCTACTGCTTTTTTTAAGGCCGCTTCAGAAGGCTGTGTGACATCATCCGTAAATGGCTCTAATAACATGGCATAGCCCATATTATCTTTATGTGCGTCAAACAGGGCTTGTTCGTCTGCAGAAGCCGTTCCATCTCGAACACTATCGAGCAAACCGTACGCTTTAATACCATCAAGAATACGTAAGCGGTTTTCTGCTTTAATATCTTTTAAGCCTTTCACTTCCTCGGTAAGTGAACGAGTAGCAATAATGCCCATCGCCCAAGGAATTTGAAGTGCGTATTCGGTTTCCTCTTTTTCATCATTAGGAATACCAAATACGGTAAAAGGCGCAGGTGCTGGGTGGGTCTCATATTCCGCTTCAACCGCAGCCAATTTCACTTTTTGCACTTCACCTAATTCGTAACCACTTTCGTCACCAAGCACAATCACTGACAAGGTAGCCGCTAGGCCGAAGCTAGCCGCAATAGCGAAAGAACGACGGGCAAATGCGATATGCTTGTGGTTAAGTAGGTAATAACTAGAAATAGCCAATACAAACATGGCACCTGTTACGTAGCCCGCTGAGACGGTATGCACAAACTTTACTTGCGCGACAGGATTGAAGATAACCTCGGCAAAACTTGTCATTTCCATGCGCATGGCTTCAAAGTTAAATTCTGCGCCTACAGGGTATTGCATCCAACCATTGGCAATGAGTATCCATAGAGCTGAGAAGTTAGAACCAATAGCCACCAACCAAGTGGTCATTAAGTGTCTTCCCTTCGACATTTTATCCCAGCCGAAGAAGAACAATCCAACGAAAGTCGATTCTAGGAAGAACGCCATCAGACCTTCAATAGCCAGCGGTGCCCCAAAAATATCCCCTACATAGTGAGAATAGTAGGACCAATTCATACCGAACTGAAACTCCATAGTGAGGCCGGTAGCCACACCAATGGCGAAGTTAATACCAAACAACTTGCCCCAAAACTGAGTCATTTGTTTGTAAATTTCTTTGCCTGTCATCACATAAACGGATTCCATAATGGCAAGCATGAAACTCAACCCTAAGGTTAAGGGCACAAATATAAAGTGGAACATCGCAGTTAGCGCAAATTGCCACCGCGATAGCTCGACTAACGTATCGCTCATGGGTTTTCTCCCTAGTTAAAAAACAGTACGGCAAGCCGCTAAAATTCTTTTAAATCAATAACCTTAAAAATAAGGCCGCACCGTAAGACTTGTACTTCTGACGGAGGTTTAGCAAGCTTTGCGCCAGCTATGGCACGATTGCCCATCACCACCTGTATTCCCTACCATGCGGCGCAATTATTCCACTAAGTCGAACCAGCCGCGTTGATCCATCTCAAACAAGATGAGAGGAAATTGCGCCAAAAATGACAATTCCCGCCATTTTTGACAAATAAAAATTAAATGAAGTAATAGGTCAAAAAATCTGAAAGTGGAGGGTTTGCAAAAAGCACTGGAAAGGAATTAGGTGAATAGAAATAAGTAAAGAGAGTAAGAAGAAATAAGCGAGAGGCGATAGAGATGCAACTGAGCCAGTAAAGGCCCGTTGCATCTTCTAAATAAAGAAATGGCTATTCGGGTGAATAGGTAAGCGTGAAAGCCCCTCTTAAACTGCCCGGCGCTAAACCCGTGGCGGTATCTTCAGGGTATTTCTCTTTAATAATATCTAACACTGCTGGGGCCACGTTATTGCCATGACAGGCTGTACATACTTGCCCCGTAACAATCGCTGACATATAGCGCAATTCACCTGTTTCTTCATTCCACTGTGATGCCTCTAGCGGCATAGGCAATTGCTTAGATAAGGCATCTGCAAACTCGTGCAATTGGGTTTCTTCCCATGCATCTGGTTGGTTGTCTTGGTTACGCACTTGCAGCGCGGTGCGCCCTACCGTCCAACCATCCTTCTTGAGCGCTTCTGCAATAGGCCCAGCAGCCACATAGCACTCTTCTACCCCTGCTTCCAAACCACCTTTTGAAATAGCTTGCTGAAGCCTCGACTTTAACGCGCCCCCTAGTGCTTTGGCATTGCTACGTGCTTGATTTAGCTTATCTTCGGGGCCTGCCAGGGTGGTTTCAGTTGCGTGTTGTGTAGCTATGCTGTCTTGCGGCTGCGGCATTTCAGCCGCTAGCGCGGTTGATAGTACGATTAATAGTGAAGCAGATAAAAAGAACCCACTTATCACAACAGCCGTTAATCTCGTTTTCATATTCTTTTCCTCAATGGGGAGCATTACCTACCAAGATACGTACAAGGCTCGTGCCAATGTGATACCTTAAACCTAGATTAATTACCTTATGGGTGTAGGTTGTATCTATACCGCATGCGCACCCACCCCGTATCGCTAGGTGAAGCTGTTACATGAATATCTCGATTGTTCAGGCAATGATAGATGCCATCGATAAACCCGCTATTTTCATTAATCATCAGTATGTAATAGAGGCGGTTAACCAGCCTTATCGCAATACCTACCCTGTGGATATTATTCCGGGTAAAAGTCAGTGTTTTAAGGTGTCACACGGTAATACTAAGCCTTGTGATCAATGCGGTGAAAGCTGCCCTATTCAGCAATGCAAAGACACCGGCCGGACTGCAAGTGTGGTTCACATTCACACCACAAAAAGCGGTCAAAGCTATTGTGATATTCTCATGCGGCCGGTTCACGACGCTAATGGCGACCTGCTTGGTTACTTAGAAATATTAGATAAACTCGCGTTTGCATCAAATTACCCTACCAAGGGTAAAATGATAGGTGAGTCTGCCGCCTTTAAAGCCATGCTGAATAAAATTAATCGGGCCGCAAAATCCGATATAGCCGTGTTGCTTCAAGGCGAAACGGGCACAGGTAAAGAACTGGTTTCTCATGCCCTGCACACCAGTAGCCACCGCGCTGAAAAACCTTTTGTGGTAATAGAGTGTACGGGGTTAGCTGATACGCTTTTTGAATCGGAGTTATTCGGCTACGAGAAAGGCGCTTTTACTGGCGCGCAATCAAACAAAAAAGGATTAGTTGATGCCGCCCAAGGCGGAACGCTATTTTTTGATGAAATTGGCGATGTGCCTCTTACCATGCAGGTGAAGTTACTACGGTTGTTTGAAACTCAAACCTACCGCCCAGTTGGAAGCGTGCAAGTAAAAAAAGCCGATTTCCGTTTAGTATGCGCTAGCCATAAAGACTTAAAATCCTTAGTGGAAAAAGGTGAATTCAGACAAGATCTTTACTACCGTATTGCAGGTTTCCCCATACACCTTCCGCCACTTCGTGAGCGTCAAAGCGACATTGAATTGCTGTGCAGCCACATGTTGCACGAACTGCCTTCGAAAAAGCGTTTACACAAATCCACTATTGAAATGCTAACCAACTATACCTACCCAGGTAACATTCGAGAGCTTAAAAATATTGTGGAACAAGCGTACTTGTTGGCAGATGAAAATGTAATTTACCCAACCGATTTGCCCGAGCTAGTTAGCGAACCCACTGTCCACACAAATGAAAGAGTCCTCACTCTGGAAGCTGCTGAAGCTAAGTACCTTGAAAAGGTAGTGGCAAAGCACGAAGGCAGTATAGACACTCTTGCCAATGCACTAGGTGTCAGCCAGCGGACGTTATATCGTAAGCTTCAATCGCTAGGGTTAAAGGTTAAGGGTTAAATAGCTCGCAGTAAAAACCCTTTCAACATCCTATTTTTAACGTATTATTAGATAAGTTCCGGTAGAAATAGAATACTGCTTTGCCATTGAAGTCATTATTTACACTGCTAGTATGCCTAACCCTGCTTTTGCAAAATGCGATGGCATTGGGGCTTGCGGCTGTTTCAATGGAAAAGGCCCAGCAATTTACTACCCAGTTTAACGACAGCAACAACGATATAGAACTTATCTGTACCGGTAATACCATGCGCTGGATATCATTAAGCGCGACTGAACATGCCGGTGAGTTTGTTTATGTTAGTGTCGATATTAGCAAAATACCGGTAGAACATATCGACTGTACCAATAGCCTACTTTCTGATTTACCCAACGCGGTAAAGTCACCTGAGTTTTCACTTCCCTTAATAACCTTTGTTAGTTATAACAACCTTGCTACTGCCATTGCACAGCGGCCCTATACCGCATACGCCTACGCGGCTCCGCTGTCACGCGCTCCACCCCTTTCATAGTTTTCCCATAACACTTTATTTATAACGCGCTTTTATCAGCGTTATCGCTGACGTTGTTTAATTAAAATGGACTAATTATGAAAAAAACAGCCATTGCACTAGCAGTATGTACTGCTGGCTTTTCCCCTTTTTTGTATGCTCAAGACACCGCTTCAACAGAAGTGATTACCGTTATTGGCGAGCCGCTCACCCTCACTAATAATGCGCCGGTTTCGGCCTCTACTAATACCGAAGCTGACTATGGCGATCAACTCGCTGCCCTTCCTGGCGTAACTATTTCACGAAACGGCCCCGTAACCGGGTTAATTCAATACCGTGGCCTTTATGGTGATAGAGTCGGCGTGACTATTGATGGTGTAGATATTGCGGTCGCAGGCCCTAACGCTATGGATTCCCCGCTTTCACATGTGTTACCTGAACCCGGCCTTCAGGCCGTGCTGTATCGCGGAATAGTACCGGTAAGTGCAGGGGTTGAAACCTTAGGCGGTAAACTAGACATTCGTGCCGACGCTCAGCACTTGTTTGCACAAGCTAATGGCCTGCAGTTTAATGCCAGCGCCGGTGCGTTTTCTCCCGGCGATGCACAGCAGTACCAAGCCAATGCATTTTATGGCACAGACAATGGCTTTTTTAGCGGCGCATTTACCCACCAGCAACGTGACGAGCGCGAGGCTGCCTCTAACGATGCAGGCTCAAACATAACTATCCCTAATTCTCAGTACCAAAGAAACGGCGGTAAACTTCGTGCAGGCTATAGTTGGGGCAAGCATAGCCTAGATGTCAGCTACCAAACACTGAACACTAACAATAGCGGTACTGCGGCTCTTGCCATGGATATTACGTCTATAGATGCGGCGTGGTATCGCTTAGGTTATCAATACCAAGCCGATGATGAGCGTATGTTAAAAGTCAGCGTGTTTGGAAATAGCAACCAACACGCCATGGACAATTTTTCTCAACGCGCGGTTTCGATGGCCAGCATGGCAAGACAAAACGATGCCGATTCCGTTGCACAAGGAATCGAGGCAAGCTACATCACCCCAGCCCTTAATGGTGAACTTGAAGTAGGCTTTAGTCATTTACACAGTCGAAATAGCTCTGTTATCACCAACCCGAATAACAGCGCATTTTATATCAATAACTTTAGCGATATTACCCGCGATACTTACAGTGGTTTTACCGAATGGCATAGAAAAACCGACACCGCTGATTACCTGCTGGGCCTTCGTTATACCCAAATTGATATGGACGCTGATGCAATAGACTCTAACATGGTAATGATGAACGATGCGGTGGCCACACTAGCGTCTAACTTCAACACCGCCGAACGTAGTGAAACCTACAATATGCTAGATGCGGCAGCGACTATTCAAATACCCGTAAGCGAAACGGTGACAGTCTTTACGGGCATCTCGCAAAAGAACCGCGCGCCTAATTATTATGAACGTTACACCTGGTTACCATTAGGCATTACCGGCGGCATGGCAGACGGGTTCAATTACATTGGTAACCTTGAACTCAATAACGAAACCGCGCGTCAAATTGAGTTTGGTGTTACTTACAGCAAAAACAACTGGACCGTTTCGCCACGGCTTTATTACCAAGATATAGAAGACTACATTGCTGGCACCCCGAGCAGCAATGCAGCTGCGGTTATGTTCTCGACCATGATGGGGTCTGATGCACCGTTTCAATGGACGAATACCGACGCGGTTATTAAAGGACTAGACGTGACGATTAACGGTAAGCTATCTGACAACCTACTTCTAACGTCTACAGCAAGTTTGAGCCACGGTAATAGAGACGATATAGACGACGCGTTATTTCGCATTGCCCCTGAGCAACTAACTACCCGCATCGAGTGGCAAAGCGAGCTTATGCAATCGCCGCTTATGTTGTCGGCTACGTCTCATTTAGTGGGTGCACAGAATCATACCTCTGCCCTACAAGATGAAAGCAGTACATCCGGCTACGGACTTATACATTTGGGCGCACGCTGGCAACTCACTCAAGTCTTTAGCGTGTCGGCACAGCTTCAAAATGCACTTGATAAGTACTATACCGCTCATACCGCGGGTGTTAACCGCGTATCAGACGCCGATATTGCGGTAGGAGATAAACTGCCCGGGACTGGCAGGGAGTGGCAGGTCTCAGCGAGCTATCGCTTTTAGCGACCACTATTCGCTGGCACATTCCCAAAGCGAGCTAACATGTAAATTACGATAAAAAAGGTAAAGTGATAGGCGAAGATATTCGCCTATCACGCTTTCGTTGAGTAATTCATAGGCAAACAACATCGAACAAGCTGACCTACACTAAATCAGACACTGCCTGCACAATTAAGCGAATTGCTAATAAGGTAACGATAACCTTAAACAGCACGAGAAATTTATCGGCTGGAATCTTCTTGAGCACTTTTAGCCCCACGTAAGTCCCCACTGCGCCACTTATAATCATGGCAAAAATTAACCCTAGCCATTGAAAAAAAGAAAATCCAACAAAGGTAAACACAAACGCTTTTAACCCATGTTGAAAGGTAAGGCACGAGGCCATGGTGGCGGTTATCTGCATTTTATTGTAGTTATTTCGATGCACAAATGCGGCGACTAACGGCCCAGTAGCCCCCACAAACATAGAGATTAACGTGGTGACCAGCCCTGCTAGACTTCGCCCAGCGGGTTGCATTTCCTGCGCTTTTGGTTTGCTTCCCCACACCAAAAATAAGATAAAACCCGCTACAGCAAATTGAATTACGACTAAAGGCAATTGCACGACTATAAACGTAGCCAGCACCGCCCCCAACAACGCCCCAAACGAAAAGAACTTCACCATAGACCAATCAACATAACGAAAGGTCATTAGTGCTCGGTTGCCGTTTGAACCTAACTGTACCAACCCATGCACAGGGATAAGTGCAGATACTGGCAAGCTTCCCGCCATTACCGCAATAAGCAACACGCCACCGCCTATACCAAAGGTGGCGGTTATCAAGGACGTCATCGTAGAGGTTGCTATCAGCACTGTGGCGGTAGTTAACGAGATAGCGCCATCAGCGGTTAGCCAATAAGTAACGAGATCCAATTACAGCTCCCCCTTTTTTAATTTATTGATTTTTAATTTCCCTCAAGCACAAACGAGGTGAAAGAAAATGGTTTTCACCTCGCCATTTTGAAGCGAAATTTAAGGCACCTAGTAGCAATTAGTAACAAATTATCTGTAATTGGAACTTGTATATACCCTGCAGCGAAGGCATATTCTGCAATCTTCATTGCGCAACGAAACGGTTTATTTTACGTCGTTGTCGCGAATTTAAATGGATTTAGTCTAGGAAGTTGCGTTGTATTCCTTTTTCACCCGCTGTTGCATAGTATTTTTGTGTACCGTAACGCTAGTTTACGCTAACGATGCGTCTCAAAATATAAATAACCTAGCATCACACAAGGTGTGGAAGCAGCTATTACATGCTGAGCAAACCGCAGTAACGCTAAACCACAATGGCAGTAACTTCTATTTAGCAGAAAATGGCTTTGAAAATCCACTTTCGGAACTTGAAGCGACTATTCATGCCTTCTCGCAAAACCCAAAAAGCCAGTGTCAATTTCCCGCACGCAAACGTTTAGGGAAAATTGACAGGGCAGGGTTCAAAAGTAGCTATATTTTTTCCCTTTAGACTCAACACTCATAAAATTCAACCCTCTTATATTTTTTCGCTCGTACTCAACTATGCATAAAATACAGAATATTTAGCAATTTTGAAAAATTAGAGAATTTAAGAGATTGAGATAGGGTGTGGGTTATAGGGCCGCCGCCCCAGTGCGGCTAAATTTTTACTTTAATCCGCAAGCCAAGGGTTGCCTGAAATTCTAATGTTGTAAAACATTCTAGTGGGTGGCGACATCTCAAAATTTGACATTTTTTTCTTTTTTCGTCATTTTGTACGTACTTTGTCTTTAAAGGATTTTCGATGACGTTAAAAAACTTACTATATATTTCGGCAATTTTATCGATCGGTACATTCGCAGTGGGATGTGCAAACGTTGGTAATGCTTCGATGGAGGACTTCACAGAAGAGCAGGCCAATGAAGCAATAGTGAAAGGTGTAACCACTAAAAAAGAGATTCGAGCAGCTTTTGGTAGCCCTATAGAGTCTACCTTTACTGACGGTGGCTTAGCTATTTGGAAATATCAGTACGATGACACCTCTGCTTTTACTCCTGAGACAGTAGGCTCAGTTATACTTACATTCGGTTTGGCTGGAACTAAAGCTCGGGGAACTCGGAACGAACTGGTTATATTGTTTGACGAAAACGATATTGTGAAGCAGTTCAACATGTCAAACAGTCCCATTGAAGCTGGTACTGGAGTATTTTAAGTTAAGCCCCAATTTAGGGGCTTCTAGTTACTTGCTATTGCTTAGTCTTTCGAAAAGCCCTAACACTGGTGAAGTGTAATGCAGCGCCCTATACAAATAACTTGTGCTCCCTAATTTTACGCTTGCTACGCCGATGGCTTTTAATCCAGTCTATACCAGGGTGGGCGTCAAGCGTCTTAATTATTCGCTCTTTTGAAACCCCGCATAATTTCGGTGCTGCTTCAATAAATACAGTTTTCAGCATCTCGATTACTTCTTGTATCACTTCAATGATAACGGTACTTTTCTCCACTTTTTCAATAATACCCCGCTGAAGTTTTGCTCCCCCTGCATCTATTTCACGCACTTTAATGGCTGATTCAAGTAGCGCACGATAACCGCCTATTGCTGCTGTTATATTGTTCGCATATCTTTATGTCATCGTCGGTTCAACATCATCACCACTGCTTTTAGCATTCTCAAACAGTACAGTTTTTGTTGGTTTCGCTAAACTCGGTCACATCAATTGAATGGGCAGTGAATAAATTGCCGCTTGCGGGAATGCCACTGCCTTATATCGTTGTACTATTTCATTAAGCTAAGCACAGATCTACGCTTCTTACTTTACTTCTTTAGCAATGGTCATAATACTTTGACCTTGTTTTACTGAAGGCCCTGATAACCCATATAGCGCAAAGCCGATTTCAGGTGCAGTCACGGTTTCAACCGTATTGCCGAAATAGTCTTTTACTACCCCTAACGTATCGCCCTTTTTCAGGAATTGCCCAGTAGTAACTACAGGAAACCATAAACCCGAAAAGTTAACCGGCACCGAAAGAGTACCTTCAAAGTAGCGACTGACAGACGCACCCTGTGAGGTAAGCGCTGCTTTACTGTTGTTAACAGTCGAAGGTGAAGTAATTCCCAAAATACGAGTAGCCTCTTCAAGCCCTTTTACCATCGCGTTTACGTGTTCTTCTTTTTTCGAACCGTTTTCACCAATTTCGACCAAAATGGTTGGGGCACCATGAGCTACCGCTTGGCGATTTAGCGAACGGCGGGTATCTACTTGTTTTTGTGTATTCATTTTGTAAGTCACGATGTTCGGGAATTGAAACCCTTCTGCTACTAACATAGCTTGGTCGTAATTACTTGAAAGCGGCCCACCATACACCCCCACAAAACCAGCCAGCCATTCAGCGCCATCACCACTATGAAGGTCGATAACAAAGTCGGCTTTTGCAATAACGTGATTCGATAGGTTCCATGCTATTTGCTCAGTCTGCGTTCCATCTTCCTTGCCAGGAAAACTTCTATTAAGGTTTTTCCTGTCATGAGGGTTCACGTAAATACTTTTTTCTTCAAACGCAGGAATGTGCGCCACACGCACCGCAATAATAGTGCCGGTTAATGTACCAGGGTCGATATTCGCCAGCCATTTTTCAGTGGCTAAGATTGAATTATATTCATAGCCATGAACGCCAGCGATGGTAGCAAGTACAGGCCCTGACTTACCCCCATTGATAACGGTTACTGGGATAAAGGTTGCAGGTTCTGCGCTGTTATTTCCACCATTCCCCACAGGAATACGAATGTTTTCTCGGCTACCTTCGGCCACTAAAGTGCCTGCAACTTCTATGTCTTTTGCGCTTGCCCCGTGACCAGCTAATAAAATGCAAATGGAGAAAATACTGACCCAAGGATACGTTTTTAAATTCATATTTTACCTAGCTTTTAATATAAAACGGATTGTTTTTGTAACGCTATAACATTGCTGTTTAAGCAATTATACACTGACCTGTGCTGGCTTAAATGACTAATTTACTAAGGGGGAATTGCGTAAGTGAAAACAATTTATGGGATGAATGTGTTTTTGTATTTTGCGTTCTGACAGTGCGTAGCTTTGATTTACGTAGTTTGGGTTTACGGAGCTTTGACTTCTATTGAGAGAGAATAACTTGAAAGGCAATAAAGTATGATTTTGGTACGCGTTTGCTTTTTAAAAGCTAAAGCGAGAGGTTCATAATAGTACGAGATAGTTGCGCCTTAATATTGTTATTCAGGCGCAACAAACATTCGTGAATCTATGCGCGACTTTGGAATTTACGCTCTTCGGTATTTACCTTTATCCACTCGCCAGTACTGATGTACTCAGGTACTTGAACCACTAGTCCTGTCGATAACGTAGCAGGCTTAGTCCGCGAGGTTGCAGACGCACCTTTAATAGAAGGGTCGGTTTCAGTTACCTCTAGTTCTACACTCATTGGCAAATCTAGCGCCACTGGCACGTCGCTTACAATTAACACCTGAATAGACTCAGTCTTTTCGTTAATAAACAAAGCTTCGTCAGCAATGCTTTCTTTGTTTAGGTGGTATGGCGTGTAATCTTCATTATCGAGGAATACATACTCGTCGCCATCTATGTAAGAAAACATCACTGGGCGACGCACTAAATCAGCCATTTCTAGCATGTCTGAATCTTTGAAGGTTTCATCAAACTTAGCGCCGCTAACCACGTCGTACATACGCATGCGATAAATACTACCACCCGCACGGCCCTGAGGTACTGAACGTTCGATATCTCTCACAATACACGTTTTACCACCATAAACGATGGTGTGATTCTTTTTAATTTCACTTGCCTTTGGCATGGTCTTACCCTGTTATTAATGGCCTTTAACGATTGGCGGGCCATGTTAAATTATCGCCCTATCTTCCGGTAATTGAGTGTTATAGTCAAAGCTATAAGCCGCCACCAAATGAATTAATCTATGCGTGAATACAAAAGGACTTCACCATGCTAAAAGCAATATCACTTGTGTTACTTCTTGCAGTAGCTTTTTCTATTAACGCTGAAGAGACTAATTCGTTTACACATTCATACTCAGTGACCTCTACTGTCATGAATGAAGATAGGCTTTATCATGTATACCTTCCACCTTCATATTATGAGAACAAGCAACATAGGTTTCCCGTGTTGTATGTGCTTGATGGGGATATTCATCGCACCAGAGCAATTGCCGGCATGCTCGAAGGTTTAAGTACACCAACGTTGGAGCGACAAGTTCAACAAGCTATTGTCGTAGCGATACCCAATAGTACTAATGCCATACGGGAGCGAGATCTAACGCCTACCGATGTTGATTGGGAATTAAATGGCCGTTTACTGGAAAAGTTCGAAGGTATTGGCAACGCTGCTAACTATTTACACTTCTTTAAAAGCGAATTAATTCCGCAAATAGACAGCCAATTTAGAACTTCTGATAAGCGAGTGCTAGTAGGAGAATCTTTCGGGGGGCTGTTTGCTGCATACGCACTGCTAAATAAGTCAGAGGCATTCACTCATTACCTAATTATTGATGCTACTTACTTGTGGGATAACAACTACTTAAATCGCACACTTGCTAGCAATTTAGTGCAACAGAAAATACCAGCAGGTAACGTGTACTTTACCTTTGCTAACAACACCGCATTCGGCGAGATTGGCGAAACAAACTTAGCGTGGGGATATCAGTTTTTCGATAAATTGAATGCCATTCAGTCCGACGAACTAACACTGCAGAAACGTTACTTTGACGATGAGTCTCATGGCACAGTTGCACTACCTAGTTGGTATTCCGGGTTTAAAGCGCTTCTCAAAACTCAATCTGAATGAAGTGAAGCACTACTTTTAAGCCACTCCTTGGTTTAACCCTAGTTCCTTTTGTTTTTTCTTGGTAAGTCCTAACGACACTAACTTGTATGACTCGTGTAAGTAGTAGCTAAGCTCTTCGTTAAGATCTTCTATATTTTGTTCAATGTTTATTTTAATTTGAGTTTCATCGCCGCCAAATTGCTGGATCCATTTCATGCCCCGAGACGCAAAATAAGGCGCGGGGCGATACCCGGCTTTTTCGCTCAAAAAATGGTAATTAAGCTCTGAGGTTTTGAAAATAAAAGCGGGTTCACCGTTTTTGCCTAAACCCCCTATGGCAAATACTTTACCGCCCACCTTCCATACATGGGAGTTATTCCATTGCATTACATAAGTTGTAGCCTTTAAGCCACCACAAAACTGATTAAACTCATCGTAGGTCACTGTACTTCGCTATCTTTCACTGTCTTTTACTGCCTTTCACGGTGGCTGTTTGAGGTGTACATGGTTTTGGTTCCCTCAAAGCTATCGTACAAGGCTTGATGACTTTGCTTGGAAAAGGTATCTGTTCTATTTTCATAGTCCTTTATCCAGCCTATCAACATACTTAAATTAGCATCTTGTGCTTGCTTAGACGCATACTTATGAGGTTCCCATGGACGAGCCTTAGCGTTTTCAACACAAAGGTTAATGGGTAAACTTAAGAAGATAAGCTCATCGGCATAAGGCAAGACTTCAGCGAGCAAATCGGAATAGCAACCCTCAATAACCCACGATGTATTTTTAGATACGAAGGTTTCAATAAGCACCTTTGATTCGCTGATAGGCAAACGACTAGGTGGGTTTGTTGGCAAACTAGAAGGCCCCCAAGCAACCGAGTCCAAATCTAAATGCGCGATGTGGCGCACCTTTACCAAATTCTTAGCTAAGGTAGACTTTCCTGAACCTGAGTTTCCAAAAACGACAATTTTTGACATGACTTACCTTCTTGCTAACGGCGCTATTGCCGGTAACTCGCCAACTTATACGTTAAGTTATTTTTTACCGCCGCCCATTCAGAATCAATTATAGAAAATACCACTGTGTCTCTAAACGAACCATCTGGTAGACCTTGATGCTGCCTAAGTACCCCATCTTGTTTTGCGCCAAGACGAGCAATTGCTTTACGCGATTCAAGATTGTGCCAGTGAGTTCTAAACTCAACAGCAATAACATCGAGCACTTCAAAGGCCTGTTTCAATAAGGCTAGTTTACATTCTGTATTAACCGATGATCGCTGGTAACTTTTTGCATACCAGGTATAGCCAATTTCTACTCGCTTATTTTTACTATCAAGATTGCAAAAGCGGGTGCTGCCAATCACTTTTCCATTTAGCTTGTTAACCACTGCAAAGGGTTGCGACAAGCCATCTTTTTGCTGCTGCAATGCAAGCGAAATATACGCGTTAATAGACTCAGGTTTTGGCACCGAGGTAAACCAAAGATCCCATAGTTTTCCGTCGCACACTGCCTCTGCCAAATCATCAGTATGTTCTTGCTGCAAAGGCACCAGCACAACTGATCCGGCATCAAGCTCATTTTCTGGTAAAAACATTGTATATCCTGCTTCCTTGTAAATTTAGCGGAACTAGCTTCAGCATTATTATTTAGGTCTTTTCGCCACGCCATGAAAATGCGTAGGGCCACCAGGCATCGTTGGGTCCATCTGAAAATCTAAGTCGATAATTTCCCAGCCCTGCGAACCAAGTGAATTCAGGTACTTTTCAACATCTTCGACAGTAAGCCCTGTCAAAAACCCCCTTTTCTTAGCATCTGCTGAATTTACAATTTTATATTCCCACATAAATATCCCTTTAATAAATGCTCGATTACGCTCTCGTTAAACTAGGGCTGCACCCTGTTAATGTTACTGCTTCGTCGCTATATATTGCTCAACTCGCTTTTCTAACGCATCTAAAGGCAATGCGCCAGCACCCAGTACGCTTGAATGGAAGTCGCGAATATCGAAGTTATTCCCTAACTTCGCTTGCGCTTTTTCACGTAATTCCAGTATTTTTAACATCCCCATTTTGTAAGAAAGTGCCTGACCAGGGTTCACGAAATAACGCTCTACTTCCGTTTCAATATCTTGTGGTGATAAAGGGGTGTTGGTAACAAAGTATTCTATGGCTTGTTCTCGCGACCAGCGTTTGTAGTGAATACCGGTATCGGTCACTAGGCGAACCGCTCGCCAAAGCTCATTCTGCAAACGGCCAAAATTATGCAATGGGTTTTTATAAAAGCCCATCTCGAACGCTAATTGTTCTGCATACAAGGCCCAACCTTCTATATAAGCCCCTACACCTAAATACTTCCTAAAGCGCGGCAGCCCTTCTAGTTCTTGTGCCTGGGCAATTTGAAAATGATGGCCGGGCACGCCTTCATGATAAGTTATCGCTTTGAACACATACTTTTGAACCCCTGTCATATCAGCCAAATTAGCATAGTAAATACCAGGACGGCTTCCATCTAAACTGGGACGATTATAAAACGCAATAGACGTAGAGTTCTCACGCCAAGGCTCTACTCTACGTACTTCTAAATCCGCTTTTGGCAGAGTATGGAAATATTGATCGGCAACGGCAAAGATTTCACTGGTTTGCGCTTTTGCATCAGCCAAAAACGCCGCTCGACCCTCGTCGTTATTGGCATAAAAATTATTGGGGTCGGTGCGTATGAATTCAAAAAAAGCTTGTAGTGTTCCCGTAAACTCAACCTCATCCATTATCTGCTGCATCTGTTGATGAATACGTGCAACTTCATTTAAACCAATCACATGAATTTCTTCTGGTGACAACGCTAATGTGGTTTCAGCTTTTACTCGATTCGCGTAATAAGCATCGCCGTTAGGCAACGACCAAACACCATCATTGTTAGCTTGTAATGGCTTTTGTTGTTTCAACGTGGCGAGTAAGCTGCTGTAGCCTCTTTTAAATGGCCCTTTAAGCGCGCTACTAGCCTCTTCAAGCAATGCATTTTCTTTTGATTCTTCTAAATGCAGTGCGGCTAACTTTTCTTTGAAGTCTGCATACAAGGGGTGAAGCTTGCTACTACTCGTAACCGGGGCATCTAAAGGTGCACCGGTTAACATAGCACTCACGTCGTTGATCATTGAATCAAACGAAAATGCAGGCGGTAACACACCAAAGGCTGCCCGGTCTTTCATTCTCGCTACAATATCGTCCATGAGCGATTCAAAACCTACAAGCCTATTTATATACGCCTGTGCACCAGCTTCATTCACAATACGGTGATTATTTTTAAGCAAGGTAATGGCTGAAGTGTATTGACCTCTAAACTGATCAACCACATAACTTTGCTTACGAAAGGCTGCATTTTCAATTTCGTTAGTTAGCTCTCGCTTAAACAAATCAAAATTCAATTTACCTTCGTCGCTTAAGTCACTGCGGTCGAATTCGGCAGTTAATTTAGCCAGATCGGCCTTTGTGTTTTCTAACTGCTTTTGAGCAAACGCATCAGACGTGTCACTCCACGTAGATTGCGCGCCATTGTTAATACCTAGGTAAGATTGGAGATTTGGGCTTTGTGCCACCAACCTATCAAAACGCGCCTCTATAAACGCGACAAGTCGCTTATCTTCTTGCTGTTTAACGCTTTCTGGCTTATCAACACTAGCCTGCTGTGCATGCTTAGGCGCATCTTCAGGTGCGGGATTGCAGCCACTTAATAAAGTAGTACTTAAGCCTACTGCACATACAGCAAATGCCACCGCACTTTTAGAAAGGGCTTTTGTAACGCTACATTTTCTTACCCGCATTCGTTTCTCTCCCAAAGCATCTATATTTATTATTTTGTGTTTTCATCTACGACATTAAAACAAACCGATTCGAATGGGTAACAATTTTACATATTGATAAAACTTGGAAGCGGAGCGCGCCCTTCCAGACATTCACAGACTTACCGATTATTACCGCACGAACTCAATATAGATGGTGTGCTAGGGCAATCGGAACCCTCCACAGCATGGATGCTGTGCCGAAGTAGCTAGCTATGTTAAGTTTCAGCGTGAGGGTGGAGCGCATGCCTTATGACCCTCTGCCGCAAGGATGCGGCAGCAGAGCCCATTGGAACATTTACGGGCTTGCCGATTACTACCGTACGAACTCAGTATAGATGGTGTGCAAGGGCTATCGGAACCCTCCACAGCATGGATGCTGTGGCGAAGTAGCCAGCTATGTTTCAGAGTGAGGGTGGAGAGCGAGTCTCATACCCTCTGCCGCAAGGATGCGGCAGCGGAGCCCCTTGGAACATTTACGGGCTTACCGATTACTACCGTACGAACTCAGTATAGATGGTGTGCTAGGGCAATCGGAACCCTCCACAGCATGGATGCTGTGGCGGAGCGCCCATGGATGGGTTTACCGCGCGTTTCGATTGCCCTAGCACATCATCTGTTAAGCGATGAGAATCTACCCCACAAAGTCATTGACTTTTTATTCGGCAAATTAAATACTGCGGTTATGACATTACGCACATTGCTGTTTTCAGCACCGCGCCAAGGTTTGGCGTTAAACTCAATTATCCTCCTCGCTATTATTATTAATAATTGGCGGGAAAGTTAGTGCGTACGTAAAACATCACTAAAACCCGCCGCCAAGGCGGGTTTTTCTTAAGTCTGTCTTCGCGGTAAAAACAAACGAGACGACAGCCATGAACAACATCACTCAGTTATTAGCCCGTTTGCATAACGCGGTAAACGAAAACGATCCAGCTTCGGTTAGCGCCTGCTATGGCGATAATGCCAAGGTGGTATCTACGCCGCTAAAAGGCACAGCCCAGCACGATTGTGTTAGCGCACTACAAACTTTCCAACGCAAATACATGCCGGAGCATATCGTTACCACCGGCGATGAAATTGTAATTGAAGCGGGTGATGTGGCGTTAGTAATCGCTAAGCTTTACCTAGTGCCAAAAGCCGCTCCCCACACATTACCTTGCGACGGCAAACGAGCGGTGTATGTGATGCAGCGAAACGACAGCGGTGAATGGCGATGCATTATCGATAACTTCTTTGGCACCGATTTACTCGACTTTGCCTGAGACTTTGCAGAAGCATTAGGCCCGGCGCTAGTTAGTTTTATCAGTAATACGACAAAGTGAGGCTCGGGCAAGTTACCTTTATTTTGAAGCCGGAACGTTTTGTGTCAAAGTAACGCATCAAAATTTTCATTGGCGAAGATAAACCGTTACCGCCAAGCAAGGACTATAAACATGTTTACCACTGCTTCGACTTCTCTTAAGACCGCACTGCGACCTATTGCCGTGTCTTGTTTGGCGCTAAGCGCGCTATCAGCCTGTGTTACTACCCCACAGGCTGACACCAGCGTAGCGGACGCTGCGCCAGAAGCGTCTTTTTCTTTATCTAACGCTGTGAAATACCAACGCCAGAGTAAAGAGTATCCACTTCTTAGCGCCTATGTTTATAAGCAAGCTACCGCCGCACTGCCTGCAACCTTTGAAAATCAGCAAACGCCTGCCGTAATCGTGCTAGATGTAGATGAAACCGTGCTAGATAACAGCCTTTATCAAGAAGAGCGTGAGTCAAAAGGCTTGGGGTATTCAAGCGAAAGCTGGAACGCATGGATAAAAAGGGAAGAAGCCACGTTAGTTCCCGGTGTAGATAAGTTTCTAACAACCGTGATTGAAAGAGGTGGAAAAATTGCCCTTATTACTAACCGCGATAAAACCTTAGACAGCCACACGTGGAATAACTTGCTCGCCATGGGCTTGCCGCTTACACCAAGCAACACCTGTATTATGGGCAGATTACCTGCCGACAAAGAGGCCGTTGATCATAAGTACATTGTGAACGATAAAGACCGCCGTCGTAATGCCGTAAAGCAAGGCTCGCCAGCTTGCTCGCTCACGAATGACACGGCAAGTGAGGGTTGGAACAAACCGCATAATATTATTATGCAAATTGGCGATAATATTGAAGATTTTCAAGGGGTAACGCAGGAAGATGCTTATCTGCCAGCGATACTGCCTGAAGTCGGCACTAGCTTGTTTATTTTGCCTAACCCTATGTATGGTTCTTGGTAAGCGTAGCTAGCCATCAACGCTTAAGCCTAACTAGTGCCTTCGCGAATATTTAAATTCGCTTATCGTTAAACTAGTTTTGCTGTTGAGCCAGCTCTCTTTCGCTTTTTAGCCCCAATACCTTTTTAAAAAAAAGTGTGGCGGGGCAAAAGCCGGTAAAGCTTTGCTGAAATAAGTTGGCGCCAATAAACACCGTAAACCATACAAAGTTTGGGTGAACCCATACGGTTAACACAACCGACAACAACACCATGAAGCCCGCAAAAGCGGTCAATGCTTTTTCCTGAGACATTATCATTTCCTCTTAAATAATCGCACCCAGTTAATTTGTACAAAATTTACGACTACATTTGTTTGCTGCGCAAACTAATAAAAATACCTAAACGCAAAATAGACGTTACTGGCATCTTCGAATTGAGCAAAGAAAGTATGTGTTTCTTCGCCGCTAAATAGGTTTACTCCGCCTCGAACCTGCCATTTATCAGTCGGCGAATAGCTGGCGCTAGCTTTCAAATAACCATCATTATCCGTAGGTGAATAAAATAGAAAGCTATTGATAGTGAGGGTTTGTCGCCACGCCTGCCATGTAATACGACCTGTAACCCAATGGCGATACGCTTCTTGCTCATATTCTGGGTAGAGTGAATGAGTCAATAGTGAATCATGATGTTGAATGGCTTCGGTATACCACTGCACAGCGCCGGTTACATTAGCCATCACTTCTTGGCTGTAACCCAGTAAGAAGCGGCTCTGGGAATTACTCACAGATGGATCAGTACCTTCACTATCTTCCACACTCCGGTAATACGCATACTCTGCATTTGCAATCCCTTTACCCAATGGCATAACGACGCTGGCGCCAATGGCATTTAAGCGGCTATAACGCGGCGCACCCAATTCATCTACGGCGGTGGGTTGCTTGGTATAACCTCGATATCCGTATAACGCAGCCTCAATACTCCCAATCGAGCTGCTAAATGTGCGATGCGCCCGCAACGCCACTTCACTACCACTAGGCGTATTCTCATTACTTACGGTATACGCTGGCGCGATATTTTCATCGGCTTGGGGGCTAAAAAAGGAAAAGACTTCTCCTGTAATACCGATATCAGGTTCAAATTCTGGTGTCACCACAACATCTATATTTATGGCCTCCCAATACCCAGATAACTTAATAGAAGCACTGGGCGCTTTTAAATACTCATCATCACGGCCAGAAAAAAATGACTGATAATCTTTTGGGAAAAGATCGTTTAGAAAGACATAATCACCTGTTCCCCAAGTGAGTACTTGCTGCCCAATTTTCAGGTCAAAAGCATTGCCCCATTGGCCCAAAGCAGCAAGATTGCCTTGCCATGCTAGCTCACGTATCTGAAATTCTCGTTGATGTTTAACGCCGTCGTACCACGCATCGCCCCGAAAACTAAGTTTCGATGCTGCTAGCGCGTAATCAGCGCGTAGTTGCACTCTTGCATCTCGTAAGGTGCTGCTAGCATCAATGGCAGCGTCAGTAGCTACTCGGTTTCCTGCCGCTAACTCGACAAATCCACTTAAGGTGTAAGCGGTAGCGCTATTGTCCTGCTCGCCCCAGTCTTCGCTATCCCAATTATCGTCACTCCAACCTTCGTTGCCCCAGCTGTTATCATCCCACCCTTCATTTTCCAAACTATCGTCACTAGCAGGCTCGGGGTTGTCGATTTGTTCAGTTTTAGCGGGTACATCTTGTGCAATTTCATTCTGGAGTGCTTGTGAATACACCGGAGTTGAAACACTTATTCCCAGCAGCACTATTGCAAGTAGCGCTATTCCCGGTAGCCCGACCTCAAAAAGTGCGCTAACAAAGTATTTCCCTGAAAAAAGCTGTGCTGCCCGCATCACGATTACTCCACAAACTCTCGTGGTGGCACTCGCAAGCTACGTTCGCTAAACACGCTGTCTGGCAACGCAATATCGTACTGAATACCGCGAAATTCCATTAAGGTATAACCCCCTGATGCTAAATCAGACACCTTGCTTCGTACTACCGTTGGGTACCCTTGAACTGTGTCTACTGATACCGCTTCAACTCGGCGGTAATTATCATCTCCTTTGAAAAAGTTGATTAGCGTGGGCAAGTAGGTTTGCTTGTCTATCTCTACGACATAATGAGAGAACTCTACGCTACCGGCGCTTTTAGGCGTTGCGCGTAACACATAGTGGGTATCGGTGGTATTTTGCATAGTGAAGTTGTCTTCTGACACTGCACGGCCCGACACATCTTCATAAAAAAAGTGTGAACCGACAAACGAGGTGCGTTTATCGCCAGCGGCAATGCGCTTTACTAAATCAAGGGCCGGTAAATACAACCAACGATCATCATCGGTATCAATGTTGGTGTGCTTTTCAACTCTAAACACCGTGCCTTTTACTTCGGTTGGGCGGCTGAAAAACACCAGCATTTTTTGGTCGCCGCTTTCAGTACCTTCATTGTTTAGCACGTCTTTACGCAAAATCGTGAACTGACGCATTTGTTTACGCCCTTGACTATCTACGATGATCATTCGCGCCATTGATTTACCGTCATTGCCTGCGTAATAGGCGGCCTTTTCTGACTTCGCAATAATACTCGCCACGTCTTCTTGCGCATTCGCGGTAACGGGAGTCACCGCGGCAAAAGAAAAGCAAAGTAGCAACATACTCGTTAACCAAACACGAACACTCGAGTTGGAGGTTTTAGTGTTGATGTGAGTATTAGCGCGTGCCATACCAGAGAAAACGCGATTAACATTTGTGATGTGAAGCATTGAATTACGCATATTAAGCTCCTTTAAAAACCCAACGTTTTAAAAATACCATGGCCGCGGGTAAGACCAACAAAGTCACCAAGGCAGAAACCGCCATGATACTCGCCAAGAAAACACCCACCGTTATGTAAGGCACTAACGGCGCTAGCAGTAAAGGGGTGAAGCCCAGTGCTATCACCAACGCATTTCGCGTTATTGCACTGGCAGGCTCATCGAACATAGCGTCTAAGGTGTCTGGCACACTACCCGTTTCCTTATAGATTTCACGCGCCCTAGCAAGGAAGTGAATAGCGAAATCCACAGATAACCCCAAGGTAAGCGCCGAAAGTACAGCAATAGGCATGTCGTAGTCTTTACCCACAATGCCAATAAGCCCGTAAATAAAGGTAATCGTGATGGTAAGGGGAAGCATAGCGAGCACGCCAAAAACTAAAGAACGGAACAGTAGTACCATCATCACAAATACAATGACAAAGGCGCTAAGCAAGCTTTCCAACATGCCTGTTACCATATTTTCTTGCCACACCACATTTAAGTAGGCTTTACCTGCCCAGTCGTAGCTTAGCCCTTCTGGTAGTGGGTTATTAGCAAAGTAATCTTCAACAAGCGAAATGACATTCGTCATATCTTGGTTGTCACCGCTGGTTAGCTGTAGCCAAATCAGCGTTTGGCGATAATCCGGCGTGACAAAATGCCACAGGTCTTGAGGACGGTGGGAAGACTGATATTGCATTAGGGTTTGTGCCACGCCTCGGTTGTTGGCGGGCAATGCGTAGTCTACCTCATTACCTGAGCGCAACTCACGATTCACCACTTTGACTACATCAACCAAAGACTGTGATTTACCAATTAAAGGTTGAGTATCTAGGTACGCTTGTAACTTCTCAATATGCGCAAGTACTGCGGGCTGTTGGAAGGTATTGGCATTCCCATTCGCGGCATCAACGACTTGCAATAAGTTGTCTAACGCGGTTAGTTCATCATCGTCGAGATTGCTAAATAGCGCATCATCAATACGCATGGCAAGTTCCGACATTTTGTTAGCATCGTCGCTCTGGTTTATCGACACCTGAGTTTGCTCAACCCATTCATCTAAACTTGATGGTAAATTTGCCTCATTTAATACCTTGATAGCATCAATGCTTTTATTGGTATCTGTAATGACCAAATAAGCATTGTACGTGCCCGCAAACTCTGCATTTAAGGCCCTGTCTGCCACCCTTATTTCATGGTCTTGTTTAAACCAACGCACAGGGTTGTCGTTGATATTAATTTGCGTAATTCCCCACGCTGATACTAGGGTAATTGCACCAAATACAGCAATAATCAGCGCTCTGTGGTTTAGCGCGATGTAGCGTAGTTTAGTAACGGTACGTTTTAGTAACGTGGTACTGCCTTCATTATTATCTGCTTCTTCATTTTGATGTAGCGCGACTTGAAGTTTGCTTAATGCCGCGGGCGACATACGGGAAATATAAGCAGGGATAAACGTAAGAGTAATCAAAAATGCCAATAAAATGCCAAAGCCAATATAAGCACCAAAGATCTGCACGGGCGGTATAGGGGTTAGCATTAAAGAGAAAAAGCCTGCTGATGAAGTGAGTGAGGTAAACAGCATGGGCTTAAACAGGTGCTCAACCACGTGAGTGATCACCTTACCTGCATTTTCACCTGGCTTATAACGGTCGGAAAATTCAGACAATATGTGTACTGAGTCGACTACCGCGATTGGCATGAGAAAAATAGCAATCATGGATGACATAATGTGCACAGTGAATCCCATGCCAATGAGAGCACCCATGGTAATGATAACTGTAGCCATCGCCACTATCATGGGCGCAGTAATAAGCGACCAATTTCTGAAAAATAAGAACAGAAGAATAAAAATCATGGCACCAGCCGCAGGTGCAGCGATAGCCATTTGCACAAACATTTCTACCCCAAACTGATCTTCAGCAACAGGTAAGCCTGTGATGTGCCATTGGCCTGCCGTGTCAACATTCGTTAAATAAGCGCGAATATCTTGGGCAATGCGATAACTTTCATTCTTGTCGGCAATAGGGATATAAATAGCAGCAGCGTTACCTGAAGACGCAGCCAGTGTGTCGTACAGTAACGGCAGCCTTTCGATAGATTTTTGTAGTTCAGCACTTGCGCTTGCGGTTTCAGGTGGGCTGGCCATTAACCATGAAAACTCAAGACTACCGTCACTACCCTGCTTAATGTTGTCTACCGTTGAAAACGACATGACGTCCTGGCTAATAACACCCTCTATGTCCAATACATGGTCAGTCACTTGGTGAATGGCTGCTAAGGTGTCTGGCGTGTATATACCGCTTGTGGCCTCGTCGCTTTTGGCACCCTTTTCCGGCACCACCAAACCAACCACTATCGCATCGTGCATGGAAAAGGTTTGCTTTACCTCATTATGAAAGGTACGAGAGTGATGAGATTCCGCCAGCATGTTTTCAGGATCGGTATCAATCTGAATTAACCGCATTTGAAAAGCGGCAAATGCCGTTATCACGGCGAGAAAAAAATACACCCATCGCCCTTTGTGCGTGCTTACATGCAAAAGCATATCAATTGCTAATTTCATATCAAAAACCTTAATATATTAGATTTTTATTATATTACAATTTGTGCGTTAAACAAGCATATTTTCAAGCAAGGTTACCGTGATTGTCATTGCGTATGTGCATGTCGGTAAGAAACGACACGGCAGTAGGAAAAAATTTCCCACCCATATTTTTTAACATACGCCTAATTAATGCCAAACGTTTTAAATTTAGAATAAAATAGATTTATATCAATAATTTACCATTATATTTAAACAACTATAAGTTTTGGCACAAGTTTGGCATTAATTAGACTAACGGATAACAACAGACGTAAACATGATGCTAGGAAGGCATACCGTTACCACGAAGGTAACCATGATATTACAGACTTTATCTGCGCAGGCTGACAACATTGGACGTAAAAGGAAATTCGTCGGCCAAGGATGCAAGGATTGATAGCAAGGTTAACGTCGCTCTGTTGTTTATCGGAAAGTTAAATACGTTTAACGCCAACACGGATGTTGAAAAAGGATGCGTCTTGATGACGAGCAAGGTTGACATTGATGTCGACAAAGCAATCCCCACGGAGTGGTTGATTTGCTTAAAGGAGTTGTTGACGTGAATGACCGATTATCTGTTTTTGCGCCAGTTGAGTGTGATGGCGACTTGGATTAAGTCGTAAAGGCCTGCAGGATGCAGAGTTGCAAACGCTATTTTCGCGATTGTTACTGGATGCCCACATCACTGGCACAGACATTGATGTCCATGTGCAACAAAGGATTGTAACCTATTTGGCTCTGTTGACTCGGCATTATGCCTTCAGCAATGGCCATATCGAGGAACACTAGTAATGTCATCGATATTATTAGTGTGCTGTCACCCGACAGCGTGCCTCTCCCCTCTAAGGCCCTTCCCGGCCTTTTATATACCTCTGATTTTAGCCCGCCTTTGGCGGGCATTTTTTTGCTTGTTAGTTTATTTTTTTTCCTTTTCTTTTAAACCCTTTCCTTTCTTTTTAAACCACTAAACCGATGATAAAAGAGGCCCTGAAAATCACGCTTTTAAAAACTTTTTATTTATTTTTATATTTTGCTGAACTTTTCTTTATTCCACCGCTCTTACTAATACATGGAGTCATTTAGTGTGTTGGCTTTGTGAAGTGTAAATGTGTTTTCCAAGTTATGTTGTGTTTTTCTTAAGGGGCTCTTTAGCCCCTTTCTTTTTGCCTATAAAAAACTTCCTCTTTTCCGTATTACGACCTACTTTTCTAAAAACCAGAATTATTAGCTAGATTTCATCCCAATCTTAGAAATGGAAATGAGAACTATTATCAAATAAGCTATATCCACTGTCGTATTTGGAGAAAATCATGTCTAAACCCGCACCTCGTGTTGTTGAAGTTATCGAGTCTTTCCGTATAACACCAAACATGCAACGTATTGTCCTTGGCGGCGCTACATTAGAAGACTTTCCAGACACTCGCCCTGGCGCTTACGTTAAGTTACTTTTTGATTTAAATGGTGACCCTGTCGTTCAGCCTGCCAAAGATAAACCCGTTGCTATGCGTACCTACACGATAAACAGCTTCGATAGACAAAAAGCACAAATGTCCATTGATATGGTAGTGCATGCAAAAGATGGAGTAACTGGCCCCGCCGCCGCATGGGCGCTAAGCGCAAAAGAAGGTGACAAGCTAACTATTGCAGGCCCTGGTAGCAGTAAAGCGTTAGCAGAGAATTATGACTGGGTACTTTTCGCAGGCGACATGACAGCGCTGCCCAGTATTAGAAACTATTTACAAGCACTTCCTAGCCATACTAAAGGCATTGCAGTTATAGCTATTGAACATGAAACCGATGCTACCACGTTAGAAAAGCCTGAAGGCGTATCGATTCAGTGGGTATCTAAAAAAGAAGCAACATTGTCTGACGCCTTGCAGCGTATTGACTGGCAACAAGGAACCCCTGCTGTATGGGTTGCCTGTGAATTTTCTCAAATGAGAAAAATTCGTTCGTGGCTTAAGGACGAAAAAGAGGTACCCCACAGCCAAGTGTACATTAGCAGCTATTGGCGTGAAGGGCGCAGTGAAGATCAGCATAAGATAGATAAGCGCCAAGATGTTGAAGCCTTTGCACAACAACTTGCCTAACTAGGGCGCGCTGAAACATAAAACCCTGTATGACTTTCAGCGCCCTGTAAATAATGCAGGGCATTGACAATAGCACCTTCTTCTAAAACAGTAAAAACCTCTATTTTTCATAATGTTAATCTTTGGAATGGGGATTGCTACTTATTAAGTGCAGTTCACAATAACCACTCGGTTATTCTTTTTAAAGGAGCAACATATGAACAATGATCGTATCGAAGGCAACTGGAAAGAAATGAAAGGTAAGGTACAACAGCAATGGGGTAAACTTACCGATGATGACCTAGACGTAATAGATGGTCGTCGTGAAGAATTAGTAGGTAAAATTCAGCAAGCATACGGCAAGAGCCGTGAAGAAGCCGAAAAAGAAGTGGATAACCATTTCAACTAGGCACTTTACCTAAGCCTTAACGGCTTGCAGCACAAAAAAAGCCCCATTCGGGGCTTTTTTTATACATAACACAACCTAACCTTTAGGGCTAAGCACCTTGTAAGTGCTTAAGGTGAAGATTCCGTATCAGGTTTTAAGTTGTTGCTAATTTCTCTTGCATCAAAACTGGTGGCCGACGTGGGCCGTGTACCTTTTCCCATCTCAATATTCAAAATACTTTCGATTTCGCTCTTTTGCGAACCACCTACGAAAATGCCAGATTCAAACTGGGTTGTAGGATGATAAGACGTTCTACAAGTAATAACGCCACATTCAGTTACCCGCGCATAGCGTTGGCTGAAGCCAACCTGAGGTGATGTTTGTACGCGCTCTTTATCTACCATGGTTTCCCGATCGGTTACTACAAACCAATCATACCCTTTCAGTAAGGTCAGCTCCGCTGAACGGTACATGGCATAGTCCATAGCCTTACTCTTATCAGACCCTCTACCTTTGAAGTGAACGCGGTATTGGGTTTCACTTAATTTACTTTCGGTATACCCAAAACCACCATTAGATGCCTGTCGATAATCGGGTTGACTCGCGCACCCCGCCATTAGCATTACTGCTAGAAACGCTATAAATTTAGTTTTCATAAACGACTCCTTCGGCAGTCTTAGACTGCCATCCATGATTAATAGCTTGCTGCTCTTGTTCTCTGTTTAATGGCGTCGATACCATTAACAAATCTATCTCTTCATCAAGTACTTTATTGGCACTTGCCGTTTGATACTCACTTTTGTTGCGACCCGCTGTCATCAGCTTACTCGCGTGAAGTTGCCAAATGCCTTGTTCATTTTTACACGCAATCATGATATTCAGTTCATCTTCACCTTGTATCTGCGCTTGTCTGCACAACTGTGATTGTTTATTCATAAACGACAGTTGTGGCACTATCTCCATGCCCGCATCGGTTACCATCATCTCACCCGTTAGATTATTATCGAGGGCTGTAGATACATTCGCCCAATGGTTATTCGTTGACGAAGTGCCAGCAGGATCTAGGGGGTCTGTATACTCTGATTGCATCAAGGTTAACCCTGCCACTAACGCCACTCCAGCCGCTAACGATAAAGGGAATTTCCACTTCCCACTACGTTTAGCGTCTTGGGCTTTGCGATTAAACGAAGTAACGTTGCTTGGCATCCTCTCACTTGCCTGGCTTGCACTTACATGGTCTGAGTCGAAATCTGCTTGCTCAAGATAGGCTTCTGAGGTCGCATCATCTGCAAGTAATGCCACTACGCTATTAGGTAAAGGTTTTTGCGTTGCAGCATCAGCCGCTGCTTTCACCATCATGTCTACCTGCGCTAAAGACGCTAAGCGGTCTGACAGTGCAAGATCACTGGCAATAGCAGTTCTGACATGTTCCATGTCGTCATCGCTAAGTTCTGCGTCTAAAAATGCACAAAGCATTTCGTCAGATATTGTCATAACACCACCTCTTGTTGTGGGTTTAGCATATTACTGAGTTTGCTTCTTGCCCTAGCAAGTCTGCTCATAATAGTCCCAGCAGGCACCTCAAGTACCTCTGAAGCATCTGCGTAGCTCATTCCTTGTATAGCAATAAGTGACAAGGTCTCTCGTTGTTCTGGGGGTAATTCCCCCATGGCTTTACTTACTTGCTTTAGCGTAATACCACCTGAAAGGGCTTCATCCAAATGCGCCTCATCCTTAGCCTGCAATTCAGGGCTAACCGCCGCACTTGTTCTTACTTTTTGCGCACGATACTCATCTATCCATAAATTGCGGCAAACTCGAAATGCCCATGCCATTAATGTGGCATCTTGTGGCAAAGGTTTAGTCAGTAGCTTCTCAATCGTATTTTGCAGTAAATCATCAGCATCATGTATATTGCCGGTAAGTGAAAACGCAAATTTTCTTAATGATGGAACGAGTTCAGTCACTTCTTCTTTCATACAACTTCCTATGAAATCATGCTTTATACCTAGTTAACGTTTGATGCCGTGATTTATTCCCAAGGAACGGGAATTTTTTACATCACCAAACGTTAATTAAGTACGAGAAAAGGGTTATCCCATCATTAAGGGCACGTTTTATGCCAGCTTTATTTATGGATAGGTTGACCGAGTCCTTCGCGGTGAGTAACAAGCACGCTGGGCCCGGTGATGCCTGTATGGGTTTAGTCGCAAAGCAAGTGAGGTAAAATTATGAAGTGCAGATCGCTTTGTCAGCGCGTAGTAGGCGGCTTAATATTTACAATGGGCAGCGTGTTAAGCTTAAATGCCAGCGCCCAGTTAACTATTGGCCGTCAAATAATCGAACCCGTCAGGCCTATCATTGATAGCGTGCCCGTTGATGTAGGCACCGTGCGAGATGTGCTTGAAACTCAGGTAACACAAGGTGTTGAAAGTAGGTTTGACACCTTAGCTAACATACCTGCCCCGCAATTTTCTGTTCCATCGCCCCTAAGCCTTGCCTCGCCTTCAGGCACTCTTGTACTAAAAGAAGTAAAAGCCCCTGATGGATTTTTAGCATTGGAAAGAGAATGGTTAGTTGTCGGTAGCGAGGCTGACAAAACTCACTTTTCTCACCCCGACATCACCATTGAATCGTCTCGCCATTTAGCCGCTATAGACCAATGGATTTACCGTTTAAAGGTTAATACTAGCCTCGATGAACTGTCTCAAATAAGAAACAGCTTACCGGAAACACTAAAAACGCAAGTAGGTCGTAATCATATTTATTTAACGCAAGGCATGGGCGCAGCAGAAAGCGCTAAAATCAAAAACAACAACCAAGACATGCTAGCTAACATTACAACTACTGATAAACCAGGCGTTTGCCAAATACCTGTTCGTATTGGAATGATAGATACCAGCATTGCGCAAAACCACAAAGCACTGGAACACCTTGTTATTGAACAACAGCCTTTTCTTCCACAAGCTTTACCAACTACCCAAGTACACGGTACGTCAGTAGCCAGCTTATTGGCAGATAATATGCGTGCAGGAAGTCACCTCTATAACGCTAGCGTCTTTTATACGCGAAACAGTATTAGTCAGGGCGCGACCTTATTATCATTAATTGATGGTCTCAACTATTTAGTCGCCAAACAGGTTGATGTTATTAATATGAGCTTAGCAGGGCCAGAAAACTCAGTACTGGCCAACGTTATACAAAAAATCAGTGAGCAAGGGGTGCAAATTATTGCAGCAGTTGGAAACGAAGGACCAGCCTCTCCGCCTTTGTTTCCCGCGGCATACCCGTCAACTATTGCGGTAACAGCAGTAGACAATAACCACGCTATCTATCGATGGGCCAATCAAGGTAACTATGTTGATTTTGCGGCCAGCGGTGTTTCAGTAGAAGTCGCACATCCAGATGGTACGACTAGCCGTGAGACCGGCACATCGATGGCAACGCCTTTTGTTTCAGCCCGCTATGCCTGTCTATTTCGCGCTAGTTCAAATCCAGCCCAAGCGTTAGTCACATTGCGCGACCAAGCTATAGATGCTGGAGCACCGGGACGAGACCCGGTTTTTGGCGTAGGTATTCTCCATTAGTTAAATCAACAGTGAATGCTATTGTGCTATCAAAAATGAAATCTAACACCAATTTCACCAATGGTTTCTTGATAGTCTGCCGATACTAAGGTTGAACCATAGTCTTTGTATTGCGTGCTTACGATAAAATCTACGTTCTCCATAGCAGCATATTCTATGCTCGCTTTGAAAACATGCCTATCATCCTCTCGTCGCCTGCCGCCTTGTTGTTCAAACTCACTGAAAGGTGCTCCTGAAGCAGTAGGCTCGCTGCTTAGGCTACCTTGACCATAGTGTCTGTTTTCCATTTCATAACCGAGCTTGATATCGAGTGCGCTACCCCACAAGCTGGCGGGGTAAGCATAACTGGCGTCAATACCATAGCTGGAATAGTCGAACGCTTGGTTCAAGGCATCTTCATTTTGATATTTCGCGCCCAATTGCATAAAGCTTTGGTTTTTAAAAAACCAGAAACCGTCAATGCGGCTAGATAGCGCATCGGCGTCGCGCTCTGGCACCGATTCAAACGACTTATCGATGGTGTCGACACTTAATCGCCAGTAACCTTGCGTAAACGCACTGTTGGCCAATGAAACACCGCTTTGTTGGTAAGTGAGAAAAGCATTGTTATCAAGGTCAGCATTTGCGTAATAGTGATGAACGCCAATTTTAGTCCAAGACAATTGGTAACTCGCCTCGCCCGACAAGGTAGTGATAGCTAGGTCAAAATTCGACAGTGCATTGTAGCGCGTTTCACTATGCTGTGCAGACGCACTGAATTGCCATTTATCGGTAGGCATTAACGCTAGCTTAAGCTTCGCATTCCCTTTAATTGCTGAGTCGGATGTGTCGGTATTCGTATCAAGTTCACTAACGTTCACATTTGAGTCGTGATGAGCACCGATATAGGCTTCTCCAGTCACTTTTATCAACTTGTGTCCGTCAGTTTCTGCGCTGTTTTCTGACTGACTCGCCATGGCAATTTTGCCAATTAAGCTTAATGCAATAGATAGACTTAATACGCTTAATAATGATGTGGAGGTTTTAAGGCTCATGCAGGTGTCCTACTAAATCGAATGCTCACGGAATTAACACATGGAAGTAAGGGCGGGGCTGGGAGTAGCGCCCCCCTTGTTTATATAACCTTCATAGTTATTGGAATAACCAGAGGTGGCGGCGGTTCAAGATTCGTCTATTACCTTGAACCGCGTGACTTTTACTGGTTCAAAATGCCAGCAATACTTCCGCTCACCGTGTTTTCAACGGTGGTGGAAACCGTATTTTCGATTTGCCCACTTACTTGGCCAGATACCTGGCTAGCCACGCTTTCTTCAACCTGCGATTGCGCTACCGCTTCAACTGATTGGGTAAGTGTTGAGGAGACTATGGCATTGACATCCGCCGCCTGCGAAACACTGCTATCAACGGCGCCTGATACCATATCTGTGGCAGTTGAAGCGGTAATATCTAAGGCGCCTGCAGCATTAGAAGCAATGGTTTGCGTTGCCGCACCGCTGCCTACTAGAGCACTTTGGGCACTGGTAAGTTGAGTAAGCATTTCGCCGCTTGCCGCATCAGATGTTTCTGATGTGTCGTTAGTAGTGGCAGTAGCATCAGCCTGGTCTGCGTTTTGCGTTTCGCTGCTAGCTTCAGTTTCTGTAACACTATTTGACTGTGCATCTACGTTTGCAGAAGCTGAAGTTTGTGAGGACATTGACTGAGTAGCACTTGCTTGCTCACCAGATGCATTGGTTGAAGCTTGGGTGCTATTGAACACTGAAACAGATGTATCGACAGCCTGAGCTAGCGCCACGTTTGAAGTAAGACCTAGTGCAACAATTAAAGCAGTATGTAGTTTGTTCATTCGTTTATTTCCTGTTTTTCATCAAAGACACTTAAATAACGAATGAACCTCAGAGTTTATTCCCAACAAGCGATAAAAAATTTTCCACAAACAAAAACACCCCGCTTTAGGCGGGGTGTTTCATTTAATTCAAAAATCTAAAAAAGCTATACAAAACAGCGTAATGAAGACATCTTAATCACCAGAGGCATTGAGTCCAGCTTCCCACCAAGGTGATGAATAATCAATATTTTCTTGAGGAAGTACATTAGAGTAACGCATTCTTACCGACTCCCAAAAAGCCGCTTTGAAAACAGGATCGTAAATGACAAACTCGCCTTGTGAGCGATATTGCTCGAACAAATCCTTATAGGCACCAACGGGGGTAAGCGGATTACTTTGCTGGAAAACAACGTCTCCACCAAAGGTTTCATACAGTGACTTAGACACCTTCCAACTCTTAGCCATGCCTTCTGCCATGGCTAAACGATAACGTTCAACTTCTTCATCTGAGTATTCAGCATTGTGGCTTAAATCGACTGTCCAGGTTTTTATAACCGCGTAAGCAGACTCAACTTCACTATTTGAAGGCTCAATATTGTTCTCGTCGGCAAAGTCAGCAATAACAGATTCGCTAATTTTAGTGCCTAACGCACGCTGAGCTAAAAGTTTACGGATCTCAACTTCAGATTTGTCACTAAGAATTGACTGGAAGCGATCTACATCACTTTGGCTAGGTTGTAGTTCGCTATTTGAAATAGTTTTACCGAAGAGTTTCGCGATAATTTCGTTGGCGGCTTGTGGCGTATTTATCCCAAGCGAGACAACGATGGCAGCGAAAAGTACCATAGGTATAATGTCAGACCGTGTCATTGAAGAAATTCCCTAATATCCACAACAGCTTGAGCGCAAAACGTATTCTTTAATCGTATATTTTTCGTATCTAACTCATTAATACGTAGAATGTTCCATTCATTTCACGAAACGACGTCGCTGAAGAGCTATACTTTAGGCTAAAGTCGCTTAAATATCCACTTTTTTCCGCATAGACTTTCTCACACTTTGTTGCTTTTTGGCCTCGCCGCGTCTTGCTTTTACCGCACGGCTCATGCGGGTTGCCTTCCTTGGTTTTTGTTTTTTGGTGGCACTGACTATCCACGCTTTCAAACGCACAATAGCATCTTCCCGGTTCTGTTCTTGGGTTCGAGAATTCTGCGCTTTTAGCACAAACACGCCATCGTTAGAAATTCGGCTGTCTTTTGTATTTAGCAGCGTATCTTTTACCTCTTGCGGCAAAGACGAGGCAGGTATATCAAGGCGCAGATGGATAGCACTGCTCACTTTATTGACATTTTGCCCACCGGCACCCTGTGCTCTGATGGCTTGCATTTCAATGTCGCTATCTTCTAGCGTAATAGTAGGGGTAATCGTAATCATAGCTTAACGGTTATATTCTTCACTTGTAAGTTATTTGACAGTTTATGCGTTGCACCCAGCCCCATGGAAAAAGGCTTACATTGACTGTTTATTCATTTCTTATTAGCTTACTAATTACGCTAATAAAGGAAACATATTGTGGTGGTCATTTATATTATTGTCGCACTTATCTTCTGCCTGTTACTGGCGTCGTGGCTTTTCACTCAGCATATCGATAAAAAAATCGAAAAAAACTTCCGTCCACCAGGCCAATTTTTAAATGTGCAGCATGAAAAAATTCACTACACCAAACAAGGGCAAGGCCCTACCCTTATTCTTATTCATGGACTGGCCGGTAATGCGCTTAATTTTACAGCCTTAGCGAATCAGTTAGCTAAGCACTATACCGTATACAGTATTGACCGCCCTGGAAGTGGCTTTTCTACTCGTCATCGTAACATACCAGCAGATTTCAACGTCCAAAGCGCCACTATTTTAGATTGGATGTCGCAGTTAAACATACGTGACGCTTATGTCGCTGGGCACTCTATGGGAGGCGCTATTGCTTTACGTATGGCACTAGACGCACCGGATAAAATTAAATCTGTCTCGCTGCTTTGCCCCTTAACCGTGCCCTTAACGAAAGGACCAGGTCCATTATCTATGCTGTACATTCCTTATCAAGGGTTGCGCAGGGTTATCAGTCGTACATTGGCCGCGCCGCTGCGTATACTTTTTGGAAAGAAACAAGTCGCTCAAATCTTTTTCCCAGAGCGGGTACCCTCGAACTTTGGAATTGAAAGCGGTGGGGCGCTAGCGCTGCATTCAGAGAGTTTTTATCAAGCTAGCTGTGACATGGTAGCATCAACGGAAAGCTTGTATAAACAGTTTGAACATTACGAAAAAATTTCCTGCCCGGTGGGTATTTTGTATGGTGAACAAGACGCTATCTTATCTCCCGATGCGCATATGTCATATATTGCTACATCGCTTCCCAACAGCATGGCTGAAATTATCCCCAATGCGGGTCATATGATAATTAACACTCAGCCTGAAGCCTGCTTTAACTTCATAAACAAAGTGAACAAATTAGACGCTCAGGGCGAGCTCGCTTAATCGTGTTAAGCATTTCATCTAATAGCGCACAAATTATTGCCTTTAGTGCGTAACCACTCTAGCGGTAGAGTTCGCGTTAGCACTTCGTAAATGTGACAGACTTGGTCTTAGCTCAACAGTTTGCTTTAGCTCTCGTAAGTAATCAGTGACTCTTTCAATCCCATCTGATGTAAAACACAAGTTTTTAGGCGTGGTTTTTATTTCACTTTGGTATTGCTGAAACCATGTTTGCATGGACGCACTGTCCCCTTCTGACAACGCAATGAGTAAATGATACATACGGATGAAAGAGAGCTGTCTACGATACTCTGTCGTGCCATGCTCGAACCCAAGTAGCGTTGTTTGCGATAGGGATGTTTCAGAAACGCCAAGTAAATCAGCAGCCTCCGCTTGATTCAAGCCAACTTCTTGGTAAGCCCAAGTGAAAGCTTTTATAACAACACTGGGTGGATAGGTGCTATGGATCATAGTTTGGCCTCGATTTCAGTCGTTTAAAACATCTTACTTATCGAGAATATTGCGAAAATCATTCCAACTTGCCGAGCCGCCTACAGCTACTGACAATGTTGTTTGGTTTTTACAAAATGAAAGCGCTCAGCATCTTCATCAAGAGTGTAACCTAGTTGAGTTAACCACGCCCTTGCTTCCGGGTAGGTATCAAAGAAAGTAAAGTCTACACCGGTTTGACGGTATACCGCGTCAAGTTGATTTCGGGTGGTTGATTTTACTAAGGATGATTCAAGTACCAACGCTAGATGTGTTAACCCAAGGTGACGTACTGCGGATATACGTTCAGCCAGAAGGTTTTCGGCATCGGGAATAAGCAGGGACTCCCCTTCAAGAACGACAATATCACCCCAATTACTGCCATGCATATCGATAGACTTATCTCGGTAATCAAGCACTAAGCCATTGACACACTCACTATTCCAGGGGCCATAAGCTTGAGTAAGCATAATATTACCGCACCGAGTAACTACAAATGAGCCATGTACTGGTTTCATAATTCTCCGCTCTTCAATGCTTCACAATCAAACTATAGTCAATGATTTCAAAATTCGAAATGTAGTAAACCATCGCGCCCTCAATATTGTGAGGGCATGATGGTAAAGTGAAGCAATTACAAGCGTGATGCGGGCATAGTCAAAGCCTCTGCCGTGGCATTTGGCAGGGGTAAACGGAGTAAGCTATGCAGCTAACACCCGAATCAACTGTGAAAACGTAGGCTTATCTTGAACATCAAGAGGCGCTCTTAATTCTCGAGCAATATCACTTACGCTAATAACACCGCGCACCTCGTGAGAATCTCTATCGAGCACTAAACAATGATGCTGCCCATAGTCTCTAAGGGTTTCTACCACATCCCCGACTGACGATTTTGTCAATTCTGTGAAATCAAATGACATTAGTGACGTTTTAGCCTGCATGAAATCACGCACCACTAACCCATCTCTAGGCACTTTTAATTCAGCAATTTTCTGCACAATATGCTGTTCGCTTACGTCTTGTGACGTAACAATGCCGGTGAATGCATTATTGGCATCTACCACCAGCATCATACGGACATGAGATTGACGCATGATTTTTTCAACGCGTGTAGCAGGTGCATTTTCGTCAATCACGTGTGGCATGTATTGTTTGAAATCTGTGAACACCGCCATCGCTGACGAAGTGACAGACACTTTATTTTCAACAACAGGCCAAGCTAGACGATCGGCGGCATCGGTTTTATGAAGTTGTAAGGTATGCATTACCTTCCCCTTAAAATAGTAAACAAATTAGATAGATGGATGAAAACTTTGTTTAACTAAAGTGGGGTGGCGCGCGAATAGGGTGCGCTGCATAGTCTGCATCGCTGAGAAGTGTGTAAGTAAAAAAGCGAGTATTGGGAACCTTGCTACTCGCGAAGAAAGCACTTAAAAAGTAGGCGCCATCATCAAGCTCGTCTTTATCACTGGCTTGATCTAGATTTGAAGAGGCTAAATATTGAATGCTAATGTCATTCGATACTTGTGAAATCTCTTTGCTCAATACATTGCCAGCACCATTTTCAGGTACTAAGAACGACATTGTGAGTAGCAACAGCAAAAGATTCAAAAGAAGAACTCCAGCAACATTTAAAAAACGGGTTAACTCACCCTTACCTAATACTATATGGCTTTTTTATTCACTATCACTTAAGCCCGCCTCAATTTTTAGACGATTTATCGCTTATTATCTAATTACTAAATATAAGTGACGTTACACCCTACGCATTCATTCTAATAAATAGAACGCACTGTTATAAGCTTTGCAATATTCACTCTTGAACTGTTCCAGTAGACTGATTTTAAAATTTGGTTCTATTGCTCATTCATTTATGAAAAAACGCTGGCCTCTTTGGCTTATCTTAATTCACTGGCTCACCTTTCTGGTTGTGGTAGGTATGTTTGCCTCAGGGCTATGGATGGTAGATTTGACCTACTATAGTGATTGGTACAAAACCGCGCCCCATTGGCACAAAAGTGTAGGGCTACTGTTGTTTGCTGTGACTTTAGTGAGGTTGATTTCGCGCGTATCTACCCAGCGACCAGCGACCTTTGGCAACAAGTTTGAGAAGTTGGCCAGTAAATTAGGACACAGTGCTATTTACCTTGTTCTTTTAGCGCTTTTTACCTCGGGCTATCTTATTTCAACTGCCGATGGCAGAGCCATAGATGTATTCAACTGGTTTGCGGTACCAGGGCTTGGTGAGTTTATAGAACATCAAGAAGACCTGGCTGGCGAGGTGCATTTCTACCTGGCTTGGACATTAATCGTGCTGACTTCTTTACATGGGTTAGCGGCATTGAAACACCATTTCATTGATAAAGACGACACGCTGAAGCAGATGTTGAGGCTTCGCTAAACACTGATATTAAGGAGATTTTATGAAGAAGTTAACACTTGCACTAGTGACGGCCGCAGCACTCAATACAGCGGTAAGTTCAGCTCACGCCGCTGATTATATTATTGACTCCAAAGGTGCTCATGCATCAGTTAATTTCAAAATTCAGCATTTAGGTTACTCATGGCTAACCGGCCGCTTTAACGACTTTAAAGGCACATTTAGCTACGATGAAAATAACCCTGCTGCAGCGTCTGTCTCAGTGACTATCGAGACCGATAGCATAGATTCAAACCATTCAGAACGAGATAAGCATCTAAGAGGCGACGACTTTTTAAATGCGGATGATTTCCCAGAAGCTAAATTCGTTAGCACAAAAGTGGCTGACAAAGGCAACGGTATGTTGGACATCACGGGTAACCTTACGCTGCATGGTGTGACTAAGCCCGTGACTATTGAAGCCAAAAAAATTGGTGAAGGTAGCGATCCGTGGGGCGGTTATCGTGCTGGTTTTTCAGGCACTACTACTATTGCGCTAAAAGACTACGGCATTGACTATGACTTAGGTCCCGCGTCACAAACCGTTGAGCTTTCTCTTCACGTTGAAGGTGTTAAACAGTAACGTTCTACACTTATAAAATAACAAAGCCCGCTGATGCGGGCTTTTTACGTTTACAGGCTAGATATAACTTACCCAGACATGAGTTATGCCTTGTAAATCAATGTAGCTTTAACTTAGGGCTAATCGCATAACTCAGCTTCTTAAGTAGCAGCTTTAGTGCGCCTCTTAGCTTTCCGTGTACTGCAAATTGGTGCATGTTGTATAAAGAGATATAAACTATCTTGGCTAAACGCCCTTCAATGAACATACTTGAATTTGATAACGACCCCATCAAGCTACCTACGGTGCTGTAGTTACTTAAATGCACTAGCGAGCCATAATCTTTATAGACATAGCCTTTTAATTCTTTCCCCCGCTGTAATGCAATAATATTGTTTGCCGCCGTGTCTGCCATTTGATGCGCAGACTGGGCTCTAGGTGGTACCCATTTACCGTTTTCTTGTTTGAAGCCACAACAGTCACCAATAACCCAAATGTTACTGTCGCCAGTGCTTTGTAAGTGCTTATTAACAAGAATTTGGTTTGCGCGGTTGGTCTCAAAAATACCCATTTCGGTGACGAAATCCGGCGCTTTCACCCCTGCCGCCCATACCATTAAATCAGCATCCACGCGGCTACCATCTTTCGTGATAAGGCCATTTTCATCAGCCTCAGCCACCATGGTGCTTTCTTTAATGTCTACACCGAGTTTATGCAGCGCCTTACGAGCAGAATTGGCGATACGCTCAGGTAGCGCAGGTAATATCCGCTCTCCCGCTTCTACAATAGTTATCTTTAAACGGGACGCTGACATACCCGGCATGCCGTAGGTTTTCGATAAGTTAGCAACATGATGAAGCTGAGCGGCTAATTCAGTACCCGTCGCACCCGCGCCCACAATAGCCACTTTTATAAAGCTATTTTCATCTTCTTGCTGGTTAATACGAATTAGCTGATTCAACAACCCTTTGTGAAAGCGTTCAGCTTGAACCAATGAATCAAGAAAGTAACAATTTTGCGCAACGCCTGGCGTTCCAAAGTCATTACTGACACTGCCAATCGCCAATACCAATTGGTCGTAAGGTATTTTACGTTCGGGTAATATCGACACTCCCTCATCATCGAATAATGGCGCAAGCGTGATAGTTTTGGCCTCTGCATCAATGGCACACATGCTCCCTAACTGAAAGCGATAGTGGTGTGCCGCAGCATGAATAGCGTAATCAACGCCATCAGAGTGCTTGTCTATAACGCCAGCAGCCACTTCGTGAAGCAAGGGCTTCCAAATGTGAGTGCGACTTCTGTCAACTAGGGTTATTTCTGCTTCGTTCTTTCTCCCGAGGGTGCGGCTTAAGCTGCTTACAAGTTCAAGACCTCCAGCGCCACCACCGACAACAACTATTTTTTGCATGGGTTTACCTATAATTTAATCATTCCACGTATCTCATCTTTCATAATCCAAAATTATTGAAATGATATACCTGGCGCGACTAAAGGTATTCGCTGCATATGTGGGGTTAACAGTACGCCTGAACGCATTTTCTCGCAAGCCTGACAGGTTGGTTCTAGTAAGGCGTACGATAAAAAAGGCGAAAAAAAACGGTAACCGTGAGATACACGCTACCGTTTTTTATACCAGAGTAGATAATGGTTTTAACTAATACTGATAATCAACGCTGAACATTACGTTTCTTGGCCGCCCAGGGAAGTATCTATCGGCGGTAAAGGACGTGTAATCGGCCCGTTCAGCGTAGGCGGTATCGAGCAAGTTATTTAATCGTGCATACACTGAAAGTTCAGGCGAAATTGCCCAAGAGGCCCGTAGGTTCAATAAATCATGACCTTCGTACTCGTTAAGGTTTTCAGCATCGGTATAATACCCATCGACATGCTGCCACTCGAGTTCAGTCCGAGTACTTTGGGTAAAGCTGTACCCTAGGCGAGCATTGAAGGTCAGGTTTGGCGCCGTATCAATATCGTTGCCCTTAATATCGACTTCGCCCACAATTTCATTGTGCTCATAGGTGTGTTTGGCATAGCTGCCTGCAAACGCGAAATCAAACCCTTGGCTGATTTGATAGTTTAGGGTTAGCTCTACCCCTCTGTGCCAGGTTTCTCCATTGCTTACATTGAAAAAATCACTATCACGATAAATCACATTGTCTTTAGTTAAGCTATAAGCAGATACCACATAGCTAAAGGCTTTGTGCTGCCCTTTAACACCTACTTCTACGTTGGTGGCGGTGACAGAGTCTAAGTCGGCAATTTGTTGACTGCGCTGAAGTCTGTAAAGCTCAGTTGCTTGCGGGGCACGATAGCCTCGAGATAAGCCCGCATACCATAACGTTGTTTCACTGCTTTGAAAACTCACCGAGAGTTTAGGGCTAAAGTTACTGTAATCGTTGGTGCCGCTTTCAGGCCTTGCGTACCGACATCCACCAAAACCACATTCGGTGCCATCGTCGCGGGTACGCCCCGATATCATGTTGTTGGTATAATCGTAATCCATATACTCATATCGCCCACCTAAAGAAACCGCCCACGCCGCTTGTTGCCAATTTAACGCAATGAACGGAGCATAAAGGGTAGCGTCTACCTGATAATCGTAATGAAGCCCCGCCGGTACGGTTTCCACTAAGAATGCAGAGCCAGTCGTAGCGCCGTCTTGTGCTTGCACCAAGCTACCTTGGGTATATTCAGCGTCTAACCCGGCATCAAAACTCAACGTGTTGTTCACCACATGGTGATACTGGGAAAGTACACCAAACCCTTCTTGCTCATTTTCTTCAAGCGGTGTACCAGGTAAAAAGTGCATGCGAAATTCCATGCTTTGATCGCGATAATACGGCGTAATAGACAGTGCGTTGTCGCCGCTTAACGCCATATCTACTTTGCTCCATACACGTAAACTTTTCGCTTTTCGAAAGGCTTCAGGGTTGTCGTTACCTTGGGCGATATCTTCATCTTTATAGCTTTCAAATCCGGTAATGTAACCGGCGGTTTCTTGATCTAAATGGGTGTACGTCAACCCACTGGTTAGTTTTAGGTTATCAACTTCGTATCGATGCCTGAGATTAACCTTTTCTTGATCTACACTTTCTTCGTCTCGATACCCGCCGTCGCGGGTAATACTCGCGTTAATGCCTATACCAGACTCACCAAAGTCTTTACCTTGCCGCAGTTTCAGCCTGCTATAACCATAAGAACCATAATCAATTCCATATAAGGCAGTATCTTGGGTAACATCGGGGGTAATAACATTAATCACGCCGTGAATAGCGTTAGAGCCATACAAGGGGGAAGCAGGACCTTTTAACACCTCTATGCGTTCTGCCATTTCACCATGCGCTTCAAACAGCTCGTTAATATTACAAAAGCCTGCTGCGCGTAAGGGAATGTTATCTTCAGCGGCCAGTATACCGCCACACGCCCCAGCACCGGTAAGCACTGGCGAGCGTAATGCAGGTAGGTATTCCTGCCCATTACCTCGCTGAACACCAGCGCCTGCAATAAAATTCAACACTTCTTGTATATGGCTTGGCGACACAAAGTTTATGTCGTCGCTTGAAACCGTAGACACCACATACCCTGAATTTGCAGTGGAATTCGCAATTCTACTTCCCGTTGTTACCACGCGTTCTATTGACGCTATGCTTTTGCCACTGTTTGCGCCCTCTGGGATTTGCGCGGCGGCAGAAGAAGAAAACGACACCACTGTCACGGTGCTAAGGCTATGTAAAAATAACCTGAATGTGGAGCTCATTGCTTGTCCTTTCTAAAGATTTGGCAAGATTAACATACGTATAATGTGTGTCATTCGACCACAACATTGGTGCTAACTATAAGGTTAATTGTATCGTTAACTATTTAGCGATTAATAGTAAAAATAATAACTTACCCACCTAGAGCGGGCATCGCTTAAGTATGGAACTGGTTGCAGCCGTTAACTCGCCGCCTAGCTCTTATGTTAACTACTTATGTTAACTACTGATGCATAGCTCTTATGTCGAGCACTTATGTCGAGCTCTTATACTAACTACTTATGCTCGTTAGTGGGCTAAGCTATATAAGTTACGTATAAGCTTCGTATTAGCGATAGCACAGTAGTCATGCATTACCGGAGGAATTTTTGGATACCTTAATACCTAGCCTATCCCAACTTATTGAATTTGCGGTAGCTCCTGTATTTTTACTTACAGGTATAGCAGGTTTTTTAAACGTTATGTCGTCTCGGCTTGGCAGAATATCAGACAGAGTAAGAGTAGCAGAAAGACAAATTCATACCCTCTCAGACCCACATATTGTCGACCGTTCAAAGCGAGAAATAAAAGTACTTTGGCGCAGAGTAAAAGTCATCAACTGGGCCATTGGCTTATGCGTGGCCTCGGGGCTAATGGTGTGCTCCGTTATTGTGGCTTTATTTGCTGGTTCTCTGTGGTTCGTTGATTTAAAAACACCTGTCATTTCGCTATTTATATTAGCAATGATGTTTCTAATTTGTGCGCTTGTGGTGTTTCTTGTGGAAGTGAAACTGGCTACCACCACCATCAATATGGTGCGTACTATTCGCTAAAGAGCTAAAGAGAAAACAAAAAAGCGAGGCAAACTCGATAATGTAATAAGTCTGCCTCGCCCTTTGTATTTGAAAGGATGTTATTCATCCTCGGCTACTGATCTATGCAGCCTTCTGAATAGATCAGAATCTATCTATTCAGCTAACTCGTCTAGCACAGCAAATAATACATTCGCGCCTACACGAGACACTTCTTTATCATACAAATTTTCTGTATTCACGCCTTCTTGGCCACCCGCCAAGTCACTGATAGCGCGAATAATAACCCAGTCCACATCGTTGATTGTGCACACTTGGCCAATCGCAGTGGATTCCATTTCGGTGACTTCAGCCGTAAACACATCTCTAACCCATTTACGATACTCTCGGTTATCCATAAACACCGAACCAGTAACACCATTTCCACCTACATGAAGCTTGGCATCACGTTCATCCAAAATACGTTGAATTGGCATTTCTGCCAATGCTGTTTTCGCTGCGGCAAGTAGCTTTGGTGAGGCAGTGAAATAAGGCGTATCTTGTGGCTTATCCATGCCGTCTTTTACAATAAGCACTTCGTCTGGGTGAATAAAATGGAAAGGCTTATATTTTGGATAATGAGGATCGGCCGCTAAACGGGCAGGCTGCTCTTCCATAAATTTTTCGTAATAGGCGGGTAACACGTATTCACCAGGATTTTCAGGGTCTTCGTTGGTATATACACTTTCGTCATGGTAGTACCAACGCTCGGGCACGATAACATCCCCCGGCTGCCATTTTGGATTCACCGCGCCCGCAATGCCCATATAGACCACTTGTTTAACAGGGAAATAATCGAGTGCCATTTGCGTAGACATTGCCGCATTGGCAATGCTCATTCCAGTAGCGAAAACAAGAATAGGTTCATCGTGGTAAGTGCCAATACGATAAGTAATGCCTTTAATTGTGGTAGTGGTATGAATTTGTGCATCAGGATCAGACGCAATCCTACCTAAAATACCTTCCATTTCTGGCGCATATGCAACCACAACCGCAGTAAATTCATCACCCGTGAAAGTAGCTGGCCCATATTGAGGTGTCGTGTTAGTTGAAGTTGTAGTACACCCTGATATCACCACAACAAATGACATACACAGCAGAAGCGAAATAACGCGAAGTTTCATAATCACCATTCTTATTTGATTTTTAGTGGAAGAAGTGGAGAGCGATAGCATGCTCGCTCTTCGCTGTTTTATTCTTAACGTACCAGTTTTCAGTGTTAAAGAAAGTGTTATATCCGCATTTTACAAATATTAAAAACACTAGATACACCCACCTAACAAATGACATTCTGCAAAGGCTATCTTATTTCGCTTTTTAAACTAATTCTTTATCCTCAATAGAATAAAACACGCTTAGTTGCAGTTTCATAAGCTGAACATGGATGTAGAGTTACCCTTATTGGATTACATTTATAGGAGATAAAAGGACTTAAAAAAGCAACGCGAGACCAACTGACTCGTATCGATGAGGATACAATTACCAATGAACATGAAACTACTTCGCTCTCTGCAAATTTTTGTTGAGGTCGCTGAAAGCGGTAGCATGAGTATTGCAGCCCGAAACCTGCATATGACCGTTTCGGCAATTAGCCAACAACTAAGAAAACTTGAACAAGATATTGGGCTGAGTTTATTTAACCGTAATACCCGAAACTTGAGCCTTACCGAGGCTGGAAGGATCTATTACGACACCAGCAAAAAGATGTTAGATACCGCGGTTGAAGCACAAGAACGTATTGAGACGCTGCAAGACGCGCCTTCAGGCAAAGTAAATATTATTGCCCCAGAAGGTTTTGGTGGAGGCTTGCTAAGCCAGCCATTACGTAAGTTAAGTGAAGATTTTCCGAAAATAGATATCTCGCTGACCCTTACCGATAGGCCTACAGATATTATTGTATCTGGTGCCGACTTGCTGCTTGGATTCACCCCAGTTTCGGATACTAATTTCAGCAGTTTGGAATTGGCCACATGGCGACGTATTCTGTGTGTATCGGCAGACCATCCGTTGGCTAAATCCCATTTGGAGTCACCTGCAATATTGCACGAATATTCCTATATGTCTCATCGACACATAGAAGAATATGTCATGAAGCACGACAAGTTTGATAAAGTGCCGCTAACGTCGAGCCGTATTGAGCTTGATTCAATGCAAACTTTAATTCAGCTTACCCGTGACGGGCTTGGATATGCAGTGTTGCCTGAACCAGAGGTGCGCCACTTGCTTAGTGAGGGTTCAATGAAGCAGCTATTCGCTGATTGGTCGTTACCTGATTACACCGTATATGCGGTTACGCCTAAACGGGAATTGGTTCCTGCTAAAATCAGCGCAGCCATTACATGTCTACAGGATTGGTTCTCTGAGATTTAGGTTTTACGAATTTGTCACTTTGTGAAGCATAAAAAAAGGGCATCTCATGATGCCCTTTTTCTTGTTAAACTTGCTTAGAAGCTTGTATTAACCTGCAAACTAAATACGTTCGCTTTAGCATGCTCAGTAGCCGTAAGGTCACTAACAATAGTACCAATAGTGCGCTGCTGGCTAACTGCCGCTTCACGACCTTTAATGTAAGCATAAGCCATATCAATGCTGGTGCTCTCAGTAAGTGCGTATGTAGCACCTACGGTGTACCAATGACGATCGGTATCTGGAATACTCAACGAACGGTGTTCGTAGCTAACAGCGCCATCATCGTATGCGTAGCCAGCACGAAGCGTGATCTTGTCGCTATAAAGATAGGTTCCACCCACGCTTAAGCGAAGTGAATCTTCAAAATCTTCTTCTTTAAGTAGCAAATCGTCACCACTATCTAGCTCTGCATTCAACTTATCAAATGCGCTCCACTCAGTGAATACGACGCTGGCTTGCACTGACCACTCATCGTTAAGCTGTTGGTTAATTGCCACTTCAGTGATTGCTGCTAAATCTAAATCTAGTGAACCGCCTTGGTTGTATAGCTCTGCTACTTCAGGAATGATAGCGCCTAGGTCTGATTCGATTTCACCTTCAAGATTTAACTCTGTTTCTGCACGGTAGCTAAACGCCAACTTAGTCGTTTCAGTGGCTTGCCATAACGCTCCCACATTCCAACCGAAAGCTACATCGTCACCAGACATTTTAACGATGGTTGCGTTACCTAGTGCATCGCTGCCCAGTAATGCACCAAATGCTTGAGGAATAGCAGTACCAATTTCAGCTTCCGCGTAAGTCACGTTAAGACCAAAACCTAAGCTTAATGTATCGTTTACTTTGTAAGCCACAACAGGGTTTAGCGTAAATGAAGTTACTTCAGCGTCGTCAGCAAAGTGCAAACCGTTATAGCTATCGCTGTAGTCGGTCGCAAGACCGTAGTTAGAGAACGCGCCAATACCCCAAGATACCTTGTCATTCACCGGTGCTGTGTAGAAAAAAGAAGGCACAGCTGCCGAGGTAGCAATATCTTCTTCACTCGCATCATAAGTATTAGCAAACAGCACTTCACCGCTTTCGTTGTACACAGCAACATCCATATCACCACGAATATCAACTTGTGGATTGATGTAGCTTACCTGCGCACTGAACTGGGCAGTTTTAAATTCAGTAATAGCTGCAGGGTTAGTAGCAAGAATTGATGCATTTTCAGGTGTTGCCGCTTGGCCCGCCATCGCGCGGCCAAAGCCATTTGCGCTATGCTCGTTTACTTGGAAACCAGCAGCTAGCACAGAAGAAGATGCCATAGAGGCTAGTGCTAAGCATACAGAGGCGCGTAAAGAAAAATGTTGCTTCATAAAAATACTCTTATAGAACAGGAAATATGCAGTGGCACATTCTACGTTTACGGTATGTTTTGTTCAATGCAAGTTAACGCCATTCACGCAGTTTTATCGCATTTTTTACAATTTTAGCGACACAACTAAAGAAGATGTAAAAACTTTGAAAATAATAGATTGCAAAAATTGACACTATTTGTGAATAGATGAGTTTACCTATCACCATAATCAATTGGAGAAGACTTGATTAAACACGCTATTTTTGACCTTTCTAGTGATTACGCTTGTATAAGCAGTTACTAGCCCCACAACAGTGGTACAAGATAATTTCAACAGCCTAAGGAGAAATTCACATGTCTAGCAATAAAGAAATTCTATTGGTCAATCGCCCAAACGATAGAAAAATAGGCTCCCATTTGTTCGAAACTCGTGAGCAAGCCATTCCTTCTCCGGGTGAAGGTGAAATACTGATTAAACAAACTTACATGTCACTCGACCCAGCAATGCTAGGGTGGATGAGTGAAGATCGTGAAAGTTATATTCCGCCTGTTGAGCTTGGAGAAGTCATGCGCTCAAGCGGTGTGGGTGAAGTAATTGAGTCGAACAACCCTGATTTTTCTGTTGGCGACAAAGTCATGGGGATGACCGGCTGGCGAGAATACTTGGTCAGTAATGGTGAAGGCTTCAACAAGCTACAGCCCGGTATTACCGAAGAGATGGCCCTTTGCGTATTCGCCCTGCCTGGTTTAACTGCTACCACAGGCTTATATAACTTTGGTGAGCCAAAAGAAGGTGAAACCTTAGTTGTCACTGGCGCTGCGGGTTCAGTGGGCTCAATTGTAGGTCAGCTAGCAAAAGCTGACGGCCTTCGCGTTATTGGTGTCGTGGGCAGTGACGAAAAAGCAGATTGGATTGTCAACGAGCTCGGCTTCGACGGTGCAGTAAACTATAAAACTGACGATTTGGAAGCAAAATTAACTGAGCTCACCCCCGATAAAATTGATGTGTTCTTTGAAAACACCGGTGGCCCTATTCAGCATCATATTTTCAATCGTATGAATACCCATGGCCGTATTGTGGTTTGCGGCATGATTGCCGACTATCAATCAGAAAACCCGGCTCCCGGTCCAAATTGGATACCGTTAATTAAAAAGCGCATTAACGTTCGAGGGTTTGCTATGCCTGATCATTGGGGCGAAGTACCTCAACTTGTTGCAAAGCTATCGCCCTACGTACAACAAGGAAAGATTCAATATCGTTCTCACATGGTTGAGGGTTTAGCGTCAGCGGTAGAGGGTTTACAGATGCTATTTTCTGGCGACAATAAAGGGAAAATGATCGTTAAACTTTAATCACACACGCTTATGCTTTCTGCGTTAACTATCGACGTTAATTTCACTTAGCGTCGATAGTAAATAAGTCCCCTTCCCCGCAGCCTTTGCTTGATAAAGCTCATTATCAGCTTGGTTAATTAAGCCTTCTAGAGTTTGCCGTTTCACATTATTAACGACCACAGCACCAATAGAGCAAGAGACGGTTTTCGCTGATGCATTTGGTGCATGCGGTAAGGCTTTTTCATCCCAGGTATCGAGTATTTGCTGGCAACTCTGTTCTACTTGCCTTGCAGAGACCCCACTGACGATAACCATAAACTCTTCGCCGCCATAACGACCCAGAATATCGGTTTGCCGTTGAAACACAGCGCGCATCACATCAGCCTGCGCCACAATGGCATCATCACCTTGCTGGTGACCAAAGGCATCGTTGTATTTTTTAAAGTCGTCTAAATCGAGCATAAAAACAGCGAAAGAAAGGTTCTGTCTTTTACTGAGCGACAGCAATCTCTCGCCTTCTTTCATCAGCGCACGTCTATTAAGAAGATGGGTTAACGGATCTTCACGGCTTAAGGTGTTTAGCTTCTTATTTGTTGATTTTAGAAGAATAACAATTCTATCTAAACGATATTTTGCATAAGCACATATAAACAAAGACCCAACCACAAATGACGTTGAAATCATCACGCGGTCGCCATAAACAGGCGCGATTACCATTAACCCAATAAACCCAGCGATACTTATAGTCGATGCTGCCAACGCCAACTTGTAGGTAACACCTAATGCAAATACACAATAGAATGCATATAAAATGGTGCCCTCGTAAGGAAAAGCAAACTCGTATAGCACCCAACTTTGGTAAATAAGCACATAGTTCGCGAAGGTTAACATGACCATCAGCCCTGCAAATATCCAGCTTCTGGCAGCATAAAAGAATTTAGAGAACGAAAGGGCGATAACCGCAAAGATAACTGGAATTTGATACAAAAGGCGGTTTTGAAGATAAAACTCGTACAAAGGGGAAGGTAACAACACCATATCCGCCAATATGAAAGAGGCGAGCAACAAAGCACCGATAATAAGAGCAACTCGAAGTCTTAAAATCTCTTTATGCTTTGTTACCACTTCCACCTATTTCTCCAGACACGGGTAATATCTTTCAGTAAGTATAGACACTTCTATAGGACTAGCTTAAGTAGACTACCTTTTAATGCCTCAATGGTAATAGGTTTAGTGACAACGTCGTTCATACCGTCTTGTTTAAAGGCATCATGGCGTTCTTTAAAAGCTTCTGCTGTAAGCCCTATAATAGGGATTTGGCTTACGTCACTCGGTAAACTTCGAATACGCCTAGTGGCTTCAACACCATCCATCACTGGCATATGAATATCCATAAAGATAACGTCGAAGGTCTCTTCTTCAACTTTAACGGCCGCTTTTAAACCGTTGTCGACATGAGTAACCGTGCACCCAAGCTGTTCTAGTAGTGCCTGTGCCACCACGGCATTTATCGCATTATCTTCTGCCAGTAATACGCTAATACCCGGTTTAAGGATTGTATTTTTATCTAGGTTACTTTGCGCTTCTTGTAGTGACGCACTATCAATAGTGCGGGCGCTAACCATGGCAGACATCGTGAAACACGACCCTTCACCCACTCGGCTTGCAACTTTGACATCGCCACCTAGTATCTGTGAGAGCTCTTTAGCAATGGATAAACCTAAACCTGTGCCGCCATAACGACGTGAAATAGAAGAGTCGGATTGAGTGAACTTATCGAAAATATGTTCAAGTCTATCGGGTTCTATACCAATGCCTGTGTCTTTCACAGAAATGACTAAACGATTTTCTTCTACCGATGGACCGGCTACCTTTTTAAGGCTTGCTGTAACCGTCACCGTGCCTTTATGCGTAAATTTGATGGCGTTACTGGCTAGGTTAATCACTATCTGGCGCAGTTTAGTCACATCACTCGTGACCATTACCGAGTCCAAATTCTTACTTTTATATTCTAACCGCGTGTGGTTTGCACTCGCATTGATACCTAGCAAGGTAATAAGATCGTTCAGCATGCTATCTAAATTAAATTCGGTCACATCAACTTCTGACATACCAGACTCAATTTTAGATAAATCGAGTACATCATTTATCACATTAGCAAGAATGGTGGCTGAAGAACGTAAATCTGAAGCATATTGCTTTTGCTTGTCATCTAACGGCGTATCTAGCAATAAAGTAGCAAGCCCTTGAATACCGTTTAACGGCGTGCGAATTTCGTGGCTCATGACGGCAAGAAAGTCCGTTTTGGCTTTATTGGCAGCTTGTGCCCGTTCCACGTAATTTTCGATGTCTGCTGACATGGCCTCTACATCTTGGGCTAATTCACTCAGTTCATCTTTGCCGCTTACATCAATGCTAACCCGCTTATGATTACCGGCAATACTGCTCGTTGCATCTTTAATTTTGCCAATCGGGGATACCACAAAATACTGAGTGATTTTTCCTATGAATAAACTCACTAAAATAACCGTAAACAAGGTAATAGCGATGGTTAGCCAGGCTATTTTTGATAATGATGATTCGAGCTCATCGGTAGATTGGCTAACCGTAAGCTTCCAGTTCCAAGGGTCGAACTTGCTACAGGCAAAAAGTACATCTTGGTCTCTCCACTCAGATTCACCAAAAGCAATATCGGTAGCATTAATAGTGGTGATGGTGGCGTTAGCAGTATTGATGGGTGTCCATTCTTCATAGGTGCTAAATAGCTCAGCACCCGTTGACTTGTCACTTACCGCAAAATGCTTACCGGTTGATTGATGAAGCTCTGCTAGCTCGTCAAACACCTCTTTTTGATAGGCATCTCGAAATACAGGTACATTTTCCAAACCAGAATTCACCAGCAATTCGTGCCGCTCTCGCACGAACTCAATAAAGGTGAGTGATAAGGTTTGAGTAAGTAACTGATATTCTCGCTCTCTCACTGAGTCATAAGCCGTCAAATAGGCCCAATAGCCCGTTAGCGCCATCCCTGTAAACAGAATGGGGATATATATAGCTAAAAGTTTCGACTTAATTCGCATAGATATCTGGTACTACTCTTTATTGATAAACGTGATCTTTCGATAACTTTAAATACGTCGAGGGAATAGGAATATGCATCTTTATGGCGGTAGATACATTCACCCCTATTGTGTATTTATCCATTCTAGTGACAGCCATGGTATTCGCCCTCTCGCCACTTAAGATCCTCTTGGCGCGTAATGCACCTGATTTACCGATACTCTTTTCATCTGCTACAACGCCAAGTAACGCACCTTGCTGTACAGACTCTATACTTTCGGCAAAAATCGGTAATAGTTTAGTTTCTTTGTAAATAACATTAATGAGATCGTCGGCTTGAAGCAAGGGGCCAGTGGAAAGCCAATAAGCATCGAGGCCAGATGTTTCTACTTTTTCTTTAAGCACTTCCACTATACCAGCACGCATAGCACCTAACCCTAAAGTGCCTTCAACATAGGCGGTGCTCACCGTCACAAACTTCACGTTATCATACTGACTCTCGAGTGCTAACAGGCTTTCTACCGAACTTTTTGAAGATGGGTATTCTGAGTGCACCAGCCCAATAGTGATGGGTTCCTCCAGTGCAGAGGCTTTTAGTAAGCCATCAAGCATATCCAACTTCACCTTGGCATCTAATACGTGAGATTCACCGGTTATGTTTGACGTGCTATGTTCGCCAAACGCAGTGACTATGCCCTCTTTTACAGGGTCTGCCACTGTCATAAATAAAGTAGGAATCTCAGCCGCAGCGGAAAAGTTGTAAACCGCCCTAGTGGCAAGCGTAGCAATTGGTACTAACAGGTCCGGCGCTTCCTGCTCCGTAATCGTTTGCACAATAGATCTCGCCTGTTCTTCTAAGCCCTGAGCGTTATGTACTTCTATCTCTATATCATGTTCAGGCATTATGAGTGTGAGCTCGTTGAGAAAAGCATCTTTCGTATTAGCTACAATGGGCAAAGGAGCCGTTTCAATTATGACCACACGTAGTGGTTTAGCTTCAACTTGAGCGTGAAATACAAAACAAAGGAGTATACTCATGATGAGTAGTGACGTTTTTTTCATCTTTATTTAGCCCAACTGTTAAGCTAGTGAGTAGGTGATTAATTTGAAATATCATAGTGTTAATCGACTTCGCTGCATAGCCGAAGTTCGTATAATATAGGCTTAAAATACCCATAAGTTTGATTGTAGATAGTTTATGCTAGGTTGATCGTTAAAAAGAGCGCTAACGTACTGCGCCTTCTATGGTTTGGAGCCCATTTTTGATTTAATGGCTATATAAGATGCCCAACCGTTACGAGTAAACCTACTAAGGATAATAACCATATTATGAGGCGAATAAAATCTCTTATGCCTAGTACTACCCAGAATATATGTAGTAGCAATAAAATGACAACATTAGGTATATGTCTAAGCATGTATCTGGCAAGCTTTTCGCCTTTAGCTAGTACCCAAATGACGAATGAGAAAATGACACACAAGACTATGAATACGTTAACGAAAGAACAAGTCATTGAACAGCTCAATCTCTCTCATCACTTTGAAGGTGGGTATTTTCGCCAAAGCTTTAAAGCGGATCACAGAGACAAAGTAACAACGGCGCGTGGTGAACGCACCACCATGACCGCTATTTATTATATGCTTACGAACGACAATAGTATTGACCATTTTCATACTAAGTATTCCGATGGCATTGAGTTTTACCATATGGGCTCGCCCATTACTTACCATATGATTTACCCAGATGGCCATTACGAAAAAGTGGTAGTAGGGCCTGATATTGCCAACGGCCAGCAGTTGCAGCTTGCTGTTCCCGGTGGCACTTATAAAGCGGCCGAATTAACTGATGGCGACTATGGTTTGGTGAGCGAAGCGGTATCCCCTGGGTGGGAGCCTGAAGATATGATTGAAGTTTTTCAGCATGAATTGTTAGAAAAATTCCCTCAGCATAAAGCGCTTATTGAGCGCCTTGCGAATAAGAAATAATGCCCGTTGCTACACGTAAAAAGCCTGCTCTTAGCAGGCTTTTCTAATTCCATTCAAAGTGTCATATCCACATTTAGAGATAGGCGCATCTCTGCTAGACGTTGGTTTCGACTACATTTTCACTTCGGCCAAAAGCGCAACGCTTTTTAGTCGTGCCTCTAGATTATGAATGGGCATTGAAACAATTAACTCATCCACTTCTGTGGCTTCTACAAACTTAGCTAACTGCGTGGTTACCGTCGCTTTTGAGCCTACTAACGCATAACGCAATACATGAGACAGCATAGCGTAATCGGCTTCGCTGCAAATATTAGATAAATCATCTACAGGTTTAGCGAAAGGCTTATTCAGCCCGCGCCGCATATTCATAAACTGCTGTTGAACCGACGTGAACAAGTACTGAGCTTCTTCATCGGTATCGGCTACAACCGCCATTAACCCCGCCATCACGTGAGGCGTTTCTTGCTGCGCTGATGGTTTAAACATAGAACGATAAACATGCAAGGCATCGAACAGCTGGTCTGGTGCAAAGTGCGACGCAAAAGAATAAGGCAACCCAACCGATGCAGCCAATTGCGCACTGTATAAACTTGAACCCAACAACCATAACGGAATATGTGTGTTGGCACCCGGCACCGCGATAATTTTCTGCCCAGGCTCTGGGGCTCCCAAATAATGTTGAAGCTCTTTTATGTCATCAGGGTAGGTGTCTACATGCGCGTTGCTGCTAAGGTTGCGACGCAATGCTTTTGCGGTAGCCATGTCGGTACCTGGGGCTCGGCCAAGCCCTAAATCTATGCGACCTGGGTACAAGGTTTCCAACGTACCGAATTGCTCGGCGATAACCAATGGTGCGTGATTTGGTAGCATTACACCACCTGCACCTACACGAATGTGGTTAGTAGCGCCGGCAATGTTGCCTAACATAACGGCGGTAGCAGAACTCGCCACACCATGCATACCGTGATGTTCTGCCAACCACACACGTTGATATCCACTACGCTCAGCTTGCTTAGCTAACTCTCGCGAGTTACTTAATGCATCGCTTATGCTTTGCCCGTCTGAAATAGGGGCAAGATCGAGTAGTGAAAGGGGTAATGACATGGCTAACCTCGTAAACGTTTTTTGCAGTGTATCGCAAACTCAATATACGCCGAAAGGCTTTGCCACGGTTCACACGAGATACGCGATATTAGGTTTACTCTCGAGTAAACCTAAACTTCCCGCCGCCTTGTTGTAACTCGAAGCGAGTATAGTCAACTAGACCGCCGGCATTTTCAAACACAATAACAATACCTGCTGGCGTGAAACGAAATTCCGAGGCTGAATACGGAGTAAGACCAAGTACCGGTTGACCTGTAGCTTTCGCCGTTAGCACACTATCATCGACTTTTAACGTGATATTCAGAGGAATGTCTGGGGAGATAAACACACCTTCGTAGTTAACAAGGTATTCTTGCGCAAGCTCCACTGGCATCTGGGTCAAGTCAGGTATTTCATAATCAAGGCCATAATAAATACTCAATACGGCTATATTGATATCGTTCAGCGCATAATTTAACCCATTGGAAACCAGGCTTAAAACAACGTTATCGTCAGCAAAATAAGCCACGACTGAATTAAAACCGTCAATTCGCCCGTTGTGTCCAAAAGCCCTTTTGTCGTGAAAGGGGAATTGCAACAAGCCACGCCCTATACCTTGATTTACCTGTTTCATTTGGTTCAGCGAATCCTCAGAAACTAGCTCACCGGAAAAAAGGGCAGAGAGAAACAAGGCGACCTCGGTGGGGGTAGAGACAATTGCACCTGCGCCATGAGGGATACTCATATCGGAGAGGCTTGCAGGGGCCCAACCCGATGAGATAGGTTTATATGAGTTAGCTTGATTGCGCTTTACATCAATAGCCCCACCATAAATCGTTCTCGTTAGGTTTAATGGCATGGTAATACGCTGTTTCAGTTGATGGGCGTAAGTTGCTTTCGTAATATCCTCTATGATGAAGCCCAGCAGTAAATAACCGCTGTTCGAATAGCGAGTTTGGCTGCCTGGCTTGAAGTCACTTTCTAGCGCTTCGATAATTTCTATCATTTCACCCTTTGACTTGGGTGACGTCATATATTGACTAAATTCAGGTTTGTTAGTGAAATTATGAATCCCACTTCGGTGGCTAAGTAACATAGAGATTGTGATCTTATCGGCATTTCTAATATTAGGATAGAAGCCTGCCAATGTAGTATCTAAAGAAAGTTTCCCCTCCTCGATAAGCTGAAAAATCATTACAGATGTAAACACTTTAGTAATCGACCCTATGCGATACTGAGTGTGTTTATTGGCTTCCTTCTTAGTGGCTAAATCGGCATAACCTATTGAATTTTCGTATACAGGCTTACCATCTTCTACCACTGCCAAACTAAACATTGCCTTTTCATTTTCATCAAGCGCAGCTAAATACTTATCTAATTTAGCGGTATCAAAGCTTTGCGCAGACACATTAAAAATGCAGATAAAGAGAAGTAAACTTAAGCACTTTTTCATTTTTTGCTCCTTGCAGGCTCATGCTATGAGCGAATTTAAATCATTCCATTTAACTAAGCGCGTAAGCGTACTTTGTAAAGACTACGCTCGCCGCTGTAACCTAAGCTGCTGGCCAATCACCTATCAGTATACATTACCCCCCGCTACTTCGAAGAAAGTGAACTATGCAGCGCGTTTTTATACGCTTCAAATGCAGGAATTGCCGAGGTAACAATGGCTGCCAAAGTAATCACACTTACCACTTTTAACGTCTCTATCGTAAGCAAATTTGCACTTAAAAATAGACCATACTGAGACGCTAACCAATCACTCGACAAGGTTAGCGTTACGCTAAGCAGCCCAATCGCCGCCACAATCGCTAACAATACTAAAATTAACGCTTCTACTAACACCAAGGTAAAAATAACCCCAGGCCCTGCACCTAACACCCGCAGTACGGCAATTTCGTTTTTGCGTTGCTGCATGGAAGCTAACAACATAGTCGATAAGCCAAACAATGAAGATATAAGCACTAAAATGCTAATCACTCGAAGTAGGTTTTCTACCGTACCCATCATTTGCCAAAGCTCGGTTAGCGCCACGCCAGGCAGTATGGCCATAAGCCTATCTGTTTTGTAGTTGTTGATATCGCGCTGAAGTTTAAACGTTGCAAACTTTGAAGTTAGCCCAAGCATGACCGCTGTTACGCTGTCTGGCGTGGTATTTACCGAGGTTGCATCGTTGAGCAATTGGTTTTGCTTTGAAGCTGGTAAATGAATAGCTTCAATCGCGTTTAAGCTTACATGCACGGTTTTATCTACTGGCGTGCCAGTGGCTGAAAGTATGCCGGTGATAGTGAAAGGGGTATTGTCATGATTGGTAAAACTGGTGTTACCAATACCATGAGAAATCACCACACTGTCTCCCACTTTATAACCTAGCTCTTTGGCCACATCGGCGCCTATCACCGCTTCAAATAAGCTCGCGAAAGCTTTACCGTCTTGAAAACTGAGTGCTTGCTTGTTCCCAAATTTGAAATGCTGAAAATAGTTATCGTTGGTGCCCATTACCCGAAAGCCGCGATGAGAATCTCCTAAAGAAATAGGAATTGCCCACTCTACTAATTGACTTTCTTGCAGTGCTTCATAGCTTTCATAGTTGATGTTACTGGTGGGGCTTCCCATCCTGAACACTGAATACAACAAGAGATTGAGCTGACCGCTTGGGGCGCCAACGATAAGGTCAACATCTGAAATAGTTCGGTTAAAGCTCTCTTTTGCCTGCTGGCGAATATGCTCAACGCTTAGCAATACACTGATACTAATCAGCAACGAAAGAAACGTTAATATCACTGATTTTTTGCGACTACCTAAACTACTCCACGCTAACGATACTAACATTACATGCTCTCCGCTGGCTGTTTAAGCGAAGACTGTTTTAGCGAGGACATTTCTACACTGGTTTCAAAAAACTTTTTCAAATACATATCGTGACTTACAAATATCAGTGTCGTGTTGTGCTGCTTACACATATCGATAAGCATGGTCATAAAGGCGTCTCGGGCGGCGGCGTCTAAGGCAGATGTGGGTTCATCTACAAGTAATATTTCTGGTTTGTTGATTAACGCACGGGCAATGGCTACCCGCTGCTGCTGGCCTACACTCAGTGAATTAGCGGGCTGATGAAGAATAGTAGCGGGCAAATTAAGCCCTATCAGCAACGCTTCGGCCGCATCGGCCACATTGGTTTTGCCAGCTTTTGCGAAATATGTGGCCAGCTCAATATTTTTAAGCACGCTTAGGTAGGGAATCAAATTGAATTGCTGAAATACCACGCCGATATGCTGCGCGCGAAACTTATCGCGCTGCCTGGCTGACAAGGCGGAAAATGGCTTGCCGAGTAACGATAACTCGCCGCTTTGTGGCGTTAGCACCCCTGCTAACAGATTAAGCAAGGTGGTTTTGCCAGAGCCTGAATGACCATGTAAGAAAACACGATCACCGTAATTCACCTTCCACGTAGGTATATGCAGCCCACTGCTGTTTGAACCTGCGTAATGATATTTAACGTCATTAAGCGCAATAGCATTGCCGTGGTTAGGCACTGCCTTTTTAGCGTGTGCTTCATTTTTCAAAGGTTGCTCTGGTGCTGCTGACAATGTGAATCATCTCCTTTTTGCATTACGCGATGTTTGCGTAAGAGTGGATGTAGCTGACACTAACGCTTTTAGGTCGCCATTCAAGCCAAAACTAAGCCTACTTTGCTATAAGGGCACGCTCAGTCAGACGACAAATGTACAACCCAGCCATGTTATGTTATAACGTTTTATACTAACCGTTATAATAATTCTTGGCTAAATAAAATGATGAAGTTCTTCTTACGCGCCCGCATTGGTATTTTTGTCGCGATAACAGGCATGCTTTTTTATCCTACAACATATGCTGAAGATATCGAAGCATCTGACTATCAAGAGGTGGAATGGACGCAGTTAATGCCTGAAGAAGATTTGGCGGCGCTGTTAAATCCACCAGATTATTTAGCTGGTATTGAAGACGGCTCTCAAGAAGATTCCGTGGAAGCCTTTGGCAATCAAGATTTTGATAACGAAACTACCAATCGCTTTCAACAAGCGCTGACATCAACGCAAGTCGTTAAAACCTTTGAGAATAAACCCATCCGTATTCCTGGCTTTATTGTTCCGCTTGAAAGCAGCGAATCGCAAATGGTCACAGAGTTTTTTATCGTACCTTACTTCGGTGCATGCATTCACATGCCTCCACCACCGCCCAATCAAATTATTTACGTGAGTATTGAGCAAGGTGTTGAACTGGAAAGTTTGTACGATCCATTCTGGTTCGAAGGCACCTTGGCTATCGACACCACTGAAAATGCGATGGGCACCGCGGCGTACCGTTTAGAGCACGTCAATGTGAAACCATACGAGGGATAATTGATGACACGATTTAATAAACTATTATCTGCCCTGCTAGCCTCTTTAACGGTTGTTTCTGCCGCACATGCTTGCGACCTACATGGTGGCGGTAATTTGGGCTTTGGCTTTAATCGGTTACACCCCCTTGCTCAGCAACATTATCAGGCGTCGGCGTTCAAAACCCTGTCGGTTAAACACGCTAAACAGGTATCCGTTAGTTAACTGCTTTGGCATCTAGCTGACATGCAACTAATTGCTGCTCCCACAGCTCGTTAATGTCACCGGCGTTCGATTTGGAAGTATCTGCTCCACAAGCATCCAATTCATTAATAATTACTTCTATGCGGCTTTCTAAACAATCATCCAATTCTTTTTCTGATATTGCATCGTCTACAATGTTGTAGCTAAAAATACCTTCATGGGTGATCATTACTGCTTTAAGCCTTTCCACCTTTAGCTTGCCTAACCATTCATGTAACGCGTTTCGGTTAAAGACAATATAAGGTGAAAAACGCCACCCCATACTTTGAAAGCCTTCTCCACTATTTTCAATTTTAACAAAGCCGGATTCTGGTAGGGGCGCTTCGTTAATATTACTAGATTGATTGTGCTCATGGTGGTGATGATCTTGATGATCGCTACCAGTGTTTACATGGGTGTGATATCCATCACCATGAGAATGACGAGGTATAGGTTGCTTCATTGCTTTAACCACATCAGAAGCCCCCTCTAGCAACGATGGCGCTAACTTCCCATGCTGCGCAAAAACAATATCTGGCATGGGGTCGTGGCGGTTAGCAACGTAATCAATGAGCAGCTGTTTAGATTCATCTTGGTATAAATCTTCTTTGTTACCTACGACAATATCCGCAACATCAATTTGCTGGTTGAAAGTCTCATGCAGTGTATAGCGTATATCTGTGAGCTTTCGGGCATCTACCAAGGTGATATTCTTTTGAATATTGAGCACATCTTGATAATGGTTGGCTGATAACACTTCTAAGACTTCCCTTGGGTGCCCTAGCCCCGTAGGCTCTATGAGTAAACGATGGGGTCGAGCGCGTGCAAGTAACTGATTAAGCGCAATTTGCATAGACAACCCTGAAGCACAGCACATACAGCCGCCGGGTACTTCACGCACAAACACACCGCTTTGTTCGGTATGTACGCCCTCAAAAAAGCCACCATCAATACCAATTTCACCAAACTCATTAACTAAAACAGCCCACCGCTCATGCTCTGGCTTAGCCTCTAGTAAGGATAAAATGGCGCTCGTTTTCCCTACACCTAGAAAACCACTGATAATATTGGTTGGAATAGCACTTAATTTTTCGAGCTTGCCTGATGTCATACACACCCTTCCTGGACGCCGTTATTTATGTGTAATAATGTGCGGGTAATCGGTTTCATTATCTGTTTGGCGCCGTAGCCTTAGGTTTCGAATATGGCTAAATGCAATAAAGCTAGACCCTATTACCGTTAACACCACTTCACCGTATTCACCCAATACGTCGTGTCCTAAAACTACGGCTAAAATAAGCAATGATAGCCCTACACCACCCACCAAAAGCATGGTGTGATTTCGGTGGTAAAGGTAGCCCATCATGAGTGCAATAACACTGATGGGCACTACGAAGAACAGCAACGTTTTATGAAACAACTCGTCATCTAAAGCTAATATGCCCGCTAGCGGCGGGAGAAGAAGTAATAAAACAGGAAATAATAAGCAGTGCACCACGCATAGCATAGACAGTGCTATGGCAGCTTTATCGCTTATTTTTTGAAAATTCATTCCGTATGGTTCCTTATTTTTAACCTACCAGATTTTTAGCTTACCAGCGTAACGTTGGCTGACCGGCAGATAACTCAGAAAGACCTTGTCCACGTTCAGTGATCCACTGAGCTTGAATAGCACTTAGCGATGGCATTGATTCAAATAGGGTAACGGTAATGCCAGACACCGCATCATCACAGTGAAATTGATATTCAACTTCAATATTTTGATGCTTTTCTTCTTCGTGCCCTTCATGTTCGTCATGTTCGTCATGTTCTTTGTGCAAAGCATGCTCGCTCTCGTGCGCCTCGTCGTGATCACCCGAGTGCGCTTCGTGAGCATCTTCATGGTCGCTCTTATTATGGTCATCATGCGCTTCTAATGTGTGCTCAACACCCACTAACTCGCATTTACCCTCCACATCTATCACGTTGGTATTTAAGGTGAACCTTTCGGCAAGCAAATTTTGACTACTTAGTTGCTCGGTCGTTTCAGGCTCGTGCTCAAAACCAAGGGCATCTGCGGCAGGTAATACAAGCTGAAGGTGAAGCATGCTGCCCTCTTGAGAAACTAAAAGCTCGCCTTGCCCGTGCACATGCTGCTGTGCATTTACTGCAAACCCTACACTAGAAAAAAAGAGTAAAGAGACCGCTAAATAGGGCTTTTTCATGAATATACCTTTTTATAAATTTTGATCTACATAACGTGTGAACACTAACGCTTAGCGCTTTTAAAATAAACAAAGGCCATCCATAAATGGCCTTTTAAGTTACTTTCGCTGGCGTAGTGAATGGCGCTCTTTTCCTTCATTAACTTGTTTAACGTCTTCACAAACCGATACGCGAATCCTCCTCGCATTACGTATGTTATAACATCACATTAATGAAATATGCAAATTAACTTATCGCTCAGTTTACTGCTGAGTTTCTTAGCACGAGCATTTGGGATTTCGCACATTTCCTAGCTACACTCCCTTATGCCATCACTTTCTATTCAGCTGGAAGGCACATAGGCATAAGTCGGAAATATTGGCTATTTTATCGTGCAAATATCACTATACCTCTGCGGCAAGGTATAGTGAGGTACGTGGCATTTATTAAATAAATAACAACGAAAAGAAAACGCGATGAACTCAATAAATTCAATAATCAAAAGCAAAGCTATGTGGTTTTTTTTAGTGGCATTGTTCGCTGTAACTACCCAAGCGGCAGAAACACATAAACGCACCATCGGTATTGATAGTAGTGTAGTAACCGAGCATGAAACTAAAATATTAGGTAAGCGCGTGAAATACAGCGCGACAACAGGCACGCAACCGGTGTGGAATAGCAAGGATGACGCGGTCGCTACCTTGTTTTACACCTACTATCAGCGCACCGATATAAAAGACAATGGGTCTCGCCCGCTTGTAATCTCTTTTAACGGCGGCCCGGGTTCAGCATCAGTATGGATGCACGTGGCCTATACCGGCCCTCGAATTTTAAATATTGACGATGAAGGCTACCCCGTACAGCCTTACGGCGTGCAGACCAACCCATATTCAATATTAGATGTGGCAGACATCGTATTTGTTAACCCCGTTAATACTGGCTACAGCCGTGTACTTAAGAATGAAGAAGGTGAAATGCCTTCAAAGGACGCACAGAAGAGCATGTTTTTTGGCGTCAACGCTGATATCAGCTACCTTGCAGATTGGGTAAATACCTTTGTTACTCGCCATAATCGCTGGCGCTCGCCTAAATACCTCATTGGTGAAAGCTATGGTACGACTCGGGTATCGGGCTTAGCCCTTGAATTACAAAACCGCCAGTGGATGTATTTAAATGGCGTAATATTAGTATCGCCTACCGATATTGGTATTGAACGCAATGGCCCAGTAAAAGCCGCGAATCGCCTACCGTATTTTGCCGCTACTGCTTGGTATCACAAAAAGTTAGATCCTGAACTCCAAAATAAAGACTTAACCGAACTGCTTCCTGAAGTAGAAGATTTCACCATCAACACGCTTATTCCAGCACTGGCGAAAGGTGGCTTTATCGGTGCTGAGGAAAAACGAAACGTGCTTGCGAAAATGGCACGTTATTCAGGCTTATCACAAGACGCCATTTCACAAAACAACCTTGATGTCAGCACCGCCTATTTTTGGAAGTCGTTACTGCGTGATGAAGGTAAAACACTAGGCCGCTTAGATAGCCGCTATTTAGGTATAGATGCCAAGCAAACTGGTGACAGGCCAGATTACTGGGCAGAGCTGACTTCTTGGCTACATTCGTTTACTCCCGCCATTAATTACTACTTGCGAGAAGAGTTAAATTACAAAACTGACACCAAATACAATATGTTTGGCGATGTTCACCCGTGGGACAGAAGTGGCAATAAATCTGGCGAAAACCTGCGACTCGCCATGGCACAAAACCCATACTTGAATGTGATGATTCAAGCAGGTTACTACGACGGCGCCACCAACTATTTTGATGCCAAATATACTATGTGGCAGCTTGATCAAAGCGGCATTATGCAAGACCGTTTAAGCTTTAAAGGCTATAGAAGCGGGCATATGATGTACTTGCGACGAGACGATTTAAAACAGTCTAATCAAGACTTACGTGAGTTTATCAAAAACAGCACCCCTAAAAAGGGTGAACCCGCGATGTATCGCCGATAAAAGGCGATAGAAAAAATATGGGGTCAGTGTACTTTCAAGGTTAATTAACACTGACCCTATTTACTCAATTTTCACTTTGCGCCTTTAAAGGCGCTAACTCCATCAATGCTCGGCAAATGTGCTATTCTGCGCGCCTAGATTCAGTTCAAGCAAAAAATTGCGGTCAAAAGGAAAAGCCTTCACATGGTTCCATGGGTTAAATTAGGTACAGCTCAAATTCCAAATAATGGTGGTGAACTAACGTTCTCTCAGCGAGATGAAGAATTCAGTATTCGTCTATCCGGTATTCGTGGCGAGTTGATGAATAGCCGTGTATACAACTCAGAAAAAGAACTGTCACAAATGGGCTGCGAACACCTTAAATCCACACCTAACGCACACGTTTTGGTAGGCGGTTTAGGGATGGGATACACCCTTGCAGCGGCGCTAAAAGCAGTGACACCTAGTTCGCAAGTCACCGTAGTCGAATTAATTCCTGAGGTGGTTGAATGGAACAAAGGCCCACTGGGTAACTGCGCTAAAAACCCACTTCAAGACCCTAGAACGAATGTTAAAGTAGGTGATGTAAAACACCTTTTAAATACTAAAACACCCACCTACGACGCCATATTACTTGATGTAGACAATGGCCCTGAAGGGTTAACCCATTCTGACAATAATTGGATTTATTCAATCGATGGTTTAGAAGATATTTATGAAGTGCTAAAACCCAATGGCATGCTAGCCATATGGTCTGCTGGGCCCGATTACTTGTTTTCAGTACGCTTAAAAAATGCCGGCTACGTAGTGAGCACTCGTATTGCCAGAGCACGCAAGGGTAAAGGAAGTAAGCACACCATTTTCTTGGCTAGAAAACCCGGTTAATAAAGATTGGGGTTAAAAAGGTTAGAGCGATTTTAGGTTTAAATAACTGCGACCCAATTATTTCTAACGGCTCAAAAGCTCTCACCATCACAGACCAAAGCCAACTTTGTTTGCTGCGTATTTACTGCTAAACGGCTGGCTCCGCTAGGGCAGGAAGCCCCAATTTTCGCAAAAGCGCTAAGCGTAGATTTTTTTGCTTGGCTATTCCAGAACCAGAGTTGCAATTCACTCGCGACAATGACTTTGCCATCGCTTGTCCAGGTGTAATAAAGTGCTTCTCTAGGCAGTTCCACTAGCTTTTGCACCTTTCCAGTCTGGGTATCCAATTGCATCAACCAGTGCTTATCATCTATAAGCGTATTGAAGCTCATATTTTGACTTCCCGGTATTCTATACAAGCTCGGGCCAGTAAGTGGGTAAACCTCGGTTAATTGCTCTTTTTCCGACTCGAAGGTTTGTAAATTCATACCCTTACCTTTTAGAACAGTTACCAGCACCTGTTTATCGTCAACCCAAGCGTGATAGCCAATCAATGCTTCACCAGAGTATAAAGGCCGCCTTTGTTCGCCGTTCAACTGATACGCCCACAATTCTTGTTTACCATCAACAGCGTATATCACAGAATACTCCGTACCATTTTCCATCGGAGTGGGAGAATATTCGTTTTCAGGGCTGTTACTTAAATTTTCAATTTCTTGGGTTTTAAGGTTGTACCTTAAAATATCGGTTTGCTCGCCTATTTCAGAGGTATATAGCAAGCTTTGATTATCATCCACAAAATAAGGTTGATTATCATATCCCTTACGGCTGGTGATATTTTTGAGCTCCCCTAACTTGAGCTGCCCATTTTGAACTGACAGATCCGCGACAAAAATATCGGTCCTAGGAACTGATTGGGCCTCAGCCGTTGTAACTACAGCACTAAACAACAAAGTGAATAGCATGATAGCTTTTTTCATTTGGGCTCCTTCAAGAAAAATCCATTATTGATAGTTAGAGATATCTAGATCTAGAGGTAACACGAACTTATACAACTCATCCTAACGGTGCGTAATCGTCATTGTCTAGTTTAGTGCTATATACCAGAACTTGCTCTTATTCTGACCGTTTTAGCTTCCTACTTTAAGCTGGCAGCGTTCTTGTTAGTTTAGAAGTTTAGTGGAAGTGGACAGCTGCACACGTTAAACGGTGCTTCGAACATTTTTTATTCTTTTCATTTGAATGAGCAAGCTACCGCGAGTGAGTACGCTGGCCCCATTAAGAAGAATAAGGGGCCAAGCGATGGCAATAGGCATCGTAAATGCGAACGCGAGTGTAGTGACATCTTTAATTAGAATACTGCGAAATAAGGTTGGCGACAGCGCGCCGATAACCCGACTGCGTCTTAACACCATTATTTGGTGTAGTGTGCCCTGCACAAGTAGCACTGTTACTACCAACATTAAGCTGTTAGCCCCGAGTTTGGCCAGATTGGGGTAAGGACGAAAGCCTATAGAACAGAGCCCTATCACCAAAGCAACGGCACACAAACTGACTATAAAACCAGTTGAGATTGACCGCCTGTCTCGCCAAACCTGATAAAGGATTGCCAATATCAGAAGAAGCGCACCAAAGCGAGTCCACACGAGATAATGACTAAGCGGCTCTATCGCAATACCGAAAATAAAATTGGCATAAAACGCAAAAAAGCTTGAGGCAAACTGGTTTACCGACAAGCTTTGGGTAGCTCTCTGATGACTTTTGCGAAGCGCCTCTATATTAGCGATTTGCTTTGCTAACCCGTACCACGTCAGCAAAAAAGCGACTGCGCTCACGGTACCTAAAATATGGTACAACAAAAGAGACTTGTGGTATTCAAATAATGTTGGAAAGTAGACTTAGGTACTTTCAGCCACTTTTTGCAAATAAAGTTAGATCTTTTGGAAATATAGTTGGAAAGCGATAGTCATATAATTGCTCCCATCGAATTAAAACCTGTAAATAAAGTTGGAAAAATTTATCTCGCTAGTTGAAGCTTGTCAGTCCAAGAAAATGCTCCGGTTGTAATACTGCAATTTAATCCACGTTATGATTATAACGATCAAAAACAACTTGATAACGGGTGTTTCAAAGAGCTTTTACTAGGTGATGTTCATTCCACCCATTCATTCAGTACTTCAACCCTTAAAGACCTAGACTTCCCGGAAGGACACCAACAAATAAAGCATAAAAAATTGCAGAGGCTACTTGACTGATGCTGCGCCATCATTAGCAAGCTAGTAAGCCGTATAAAAAACAACCCTTGATGTCGGTTAAAATTTGAACTATTAATGCTTGGTACTCTTTTAAAAAAGACACACACTTCGCAACGAGTTCTGAAAATCTGGAATTCAGTAATATCCAACGTTTGGGTAAATAAAAAGGAAAGGCAAACATGGCTCAAATCAAGTTGAAAATCAAAATTCCTCCTCCTGGCGGCGTCGCTCATGTCAATGTCATCGAAACAGAAAATGATAACTATTGGGAAATTCGTCACCCGCAAACAGAAGCTATCGTTGAAATACCTGATGGGCAATCAAGATATGTTTTTATCAACGTTTTGGCAAGAATCGGTACAGAATTCGAGTTATATCAAGATGATAGAGTCGTCTTAAAAAAGAAAACTGACAGCAATAATGCATTCGGTGGATACGTCATTGTTCACGCATAAATAAAGGAATAATAATGAAAAATAAAGGAGTTTGTATTGCCACTGTTATTGTGATTATCCACTCATACAGCGTATTAGCTGAAGAAAATGACAATGCAAAAGGTTTTTTGAGTTTTGATATACCCAAGGGTCTTAACCTATCGCTCTCAAAAGAAGACAGTAAAGGAACGGTAGGTGCAAACTTTGTTCGAGCAGACAATATTTACGGTATTTCACTGACCGGTAAGCTTAAAGACAATACTGGCGAGTTTGTAGGTTTAGATGGTATCGATGCAAACACGAAAGTGACTGGAACATGGTCACATATGTTTACTGATTTAGCACCAACGTCTCCCCCCAACTCTCTTACTTTTGACGAAAAAAGTCGTGAACATGCTAAATTTGCTCTCAGAGAATGCAAAACGCTTAACGCTATCATTCGTGGTTTTGGAGATGAACCAATCGATAATTGCGAAAATGAAGAAGCCCTTATTACTGGGTTAACAAAGCTAACTCACGATACCGGTAGCGCTATGCAAATTGCTAGGTTAGCCAACGGCATCTACAAAAAATGCATTGAGTATTCGAAAGCACCTTGGGCAGCGAAGTATGACGTTGCTGAAATGTGTAATTCGCGCAATGAACTGGAATTATTAGTCAACAGTGGCACCTCGAGCAATCAATATGCTATGACAGATTTCGGTGTATTCTCTATGTCTGTCAGTTACTTTCAAAGTGAATTCAAGTGGCTTGACGTAAATGCATTGATTTCCGGCGAACGAAACTTAGATGACACTAAGGATGGTTTCGACATAACACTCAGCTATTCTCACGTCTTTGCAAAAAAATTATTAAAAGTAGAGTTCGGGGCAAAATATCAAAAAGGTTATTCGAATGCTTCATCAAATACTGAACGGGAGTTGTGTTTTGATTTTGATAGTGAACAAAATATTACAGAATGTACTAATGGATTTTTATTTCCACCTGTTGAAACAACAGCCACTTCACCCTTCGTTAGCTTTACAAAACAATTGGGTGATAAGCAGCTGATTAAATCGATAGGATTTGATGTGAAGTATACTTTTGAGGATAAAGAGAATCAATTGAGCGAAAGTATTGGTTTGGACAGATTGACAATTGAAGTACCTGTGCATTTGGTCACGATGTTAGATGATAAAATCAGCGCTGGATTCAAGGCTAGTTGGGTTAGCGAAGTTAGGAAGAACGAAGACCCTTTTAAGCTTGTCTTGTTTGTTTCTGCTCCATTGACGGTTTTTTAAATTGCAATAGCGTAAATTTGGGGATTATAAGAATTTAGATCAAATCTGTACTGAATTAGTTAGGGAGTTCATATAATTCTTAAGCCAATATTTCATCAAGGAGAGTAGCGTGAAAAAATTAATATCAGGTTTCTTGTTAATTGTAATTATCTTGGTCAGTTTAAACGGACAGGCATCTCAATATATACGTAAAAACGCTTCATCAGAAGCTGCAAAAGAAGATGTAAAAGCACTGGCAGTTGCGTTAGATAAAATGAGGGAGCTTCAATGTGGAGACCCCTTAAGTTGGTATTCCCAAGGTGCTACGCACTCGATACCTGATCGTATAAATAGTAATCCACTATGCCCTTCATATACAAAAAAGTCTGACCTAAAGTGGGGGTGGGATACGTGCACACATAAAGATGGATCAGAAATTCATTTTCTTATTTGGCACAGGCTCTATATTGCTCATTTTGAAAAAATCGTGAGAAAACTCTCTGGGAAAGCAGACTTTGCTTTGCCATATTGGAACTACATCAATTCTGATAATAGAGTTATACCAAACGATTTTAGAGATGATGGGAATTCGCTTTTTGAAATGGCAAGGCTACCGTCATTGAACAATGGAAGTAAGATTGAGTCGTTCATGGATAATAACCTGAACATAAACAATCTAATGAAGAATAAAGTCTATGCGGTGTTCAATAATAACATTGATACCGCTCCACATGGTGCGATGCACGGCTATATAGGCGGGGCATATGAAGGGAAGCAAATGTGGAACCCAATATATCAGAATAAGGAACAATATGGACTAATGGCTCATGTAGCATCTGCGGGTTTCGATCCTATATTTTGGCTACATCATTCTAATATAGATTTTTTATGGCAAGCATGGGAGTTGAGTCCAAATGGAAAACGCCCAACACTAGAAGTGTTGGAAGCAGCGCCATGGCCATATCGGTTTTATGATGAGAATGGCAACAAAGTAGAATATACGATCAAAGAAGCGTATGAGGCAGTTTTTAATATTGACTACAAATATGACCAATTACAATCTGAGATTCAGTCTTTTTCTACCGGCACTCATAAAATGCTAGTTGCACAGAGCGTTAGTCAGGAGAAAAGTCTAGTATGGCAACAAGAAGTTGGTAAACCCACTAAAGACAATGTGCTAATTATTGATGCACCAGCCATTCCGAATAATAAAAACATGGAGTTAATGTTGTTAGATCGGCCACAAGCATTGGTAATAGAGCTTGAAGTTACTTTCAGTGGTCAACCTAAAGACGCTTACAATGTATTTATCGTTGATGGAAACGGCAGTAAAACGCTAACCGGTGTAATGACATTTTTTGGCGCGGCACATCATATGAAAGGCCACGAAGAAGGACATGTAATAGGATCCAAGACATTTACTTATGATGTTAGCTCAGAGCTTCCTGCTGACGGAGATTATGACGTAGTAGTGGAAAGTCAGACCAATAAGGGAGAGGAACTTACTGTAAAAAGCATGTCTTTATATCGTTATTAAAAGTGCCTAATAAAGCCATCAAGTAGGATGCAGCAAAGCTGCACCTCTGATGGCAGCGTTAGCCTTTTATGTCAGAACAAGTCGGAGCAACTTTACTTTAGTATGTCAGCACCAAGCGACTTGCAGGAATTTCCACATGAAATTTCGAAAGTAAATTTTTGGTATAGCCCAGCGCCGTCACCTTGCCCAAATATCCCCCTTATTGTTCACCTATTTTTTTAATTTTTACCGTTATTACACTACCTGAAATTATAATTCAGGCGTATCCACCAAGTTCGATGGCATCAAGATAGTTCATTAAAGCTTCAAAATGGCCGGCTTCAATAGCTTCACTGGGAGTGCATTCAAGAGCCGGGATTTTTTCAGTTTCATACCAAGTGAATGCCTTGTTTAGACCGCCTGCCCATTTTTCGACACGACCTAATACAAGTTGCTTCTGTTCATTTTTGCTTATCATATTGCTCTCAATATTTTGGTTTGTACTTATCTTAATTTAGCCATAAAATTTGCGTACAAACCTTCTGAAGAATCAGCACAAACCTCTGCGACGTCACTACACCACGTCAAATAACTTTGACGTTTTTCAATTGACCACTCAGTTGGAATTAACATTACATTACTGGTGGCATCAGCAAGCTTGATCTGTTTAGCCTGCATATCAGCTTTGGATATTTGACGAAGAAGCTTTTGCTTTTTATCATCAGAGTCTTTCGCATACGCACATGTCAGTTGTGAAACCAAATTTGCGACATCGTCGCCAAACAAAAACTCTACCGATTCTATTGGTGCCGTGGTGTCTTCGACTATGTCATGCAAAATCGCCGCAATTCGAGTGCTTTCATCACACTCTGGTTCAAAGTGCGCCAGTAAGTTGAGCACTTCAAGCAGGTGATTAATGTAAGGTTCACCTGAAGCTTTTCTTGTTTGGTGCTGGTGGTGCTTAGCAGCAAAAGATAACGCTGAACTAAGTGATCCATCGTGAATATATCCGTATAACTCTGCACTGCGAACCTTCGAGATTTTGACTTCATACTCTCCAGCGTCAGCAGTTGTTTGCCCATCTAATCTCATACTGCCTGTCACGACTGAATTCAACGAGTCTGTGCTAACCTTCTGATTAATGAACAGACCTGCCCAAGCTTTCGGTAGCTGAAACAGCTCAAAGTTGCCCAAACCTCCGTGAAAGCCCATGAAATAGTCGTTTTCTTCAGTTGAGTAATAGAGAGTCTCATCTTGTAGTAACTTCTCAATCGAGTTAATTGCCTGTTTAATTTTTGTCTGCATTATTGTGATTCTCCTCGATACTTGTTGAAGGTCCTTGAACGATAGAACGCTCAAGTAGTAACTGAATAAACTGCCGGGCTATTGGGGTTAGTCTTTCTTTGCTTAAACCACTCTTGCGCATTAAAAACCAGAGCTGTCTCACTTTTTTCGGGTCCCCATAGAGAAGCGAACGCGTGATTCTTCGTATTTGATACTCATAGGTCGTCTCCGCGTACTTTTGAAGAAGCTTGTTTGTGATTGGCAGCTTCGGAAGCCATTTTTCAAGAGAGGGCTTGTTGCTAAAGTGCGTAAGTAACCATGTTTTTGTTCGTTGTGGGCTTTGAATGTCAATGTCTGCCGCATCGATAATTTTTGTTATTCTTTTTGCGTAAACTTTATCCCGAAGACACCAGTTTACTTTCTGTTTAATAGGCGTGTTCATAGCTCGATAGTCGCTGTTTATTGACAGCAACCATGCTTTGTCATGTCTATATAACCAAGCATAGGTAGCACCGTTGGCGCTTCTAGCCTGTTTTGCACCTTTAACTTTAACTATTCGACGCCAATCCTGGCGATACTTCTGATACATACTTTTAGGAGGTGCTCCTGCGAGTTGTTGAGGCTTTACGCTTCGGACTTTGTTGTATCTAGCTACTTCGTTTAGTGTGCCCTCAACATCCCAAGAACAAGGCATGAGCGATTGATTAATGATGTAATGCTCTAGGAAGCTGAACGACTTGCGATGCTTTCTGAAAATTGAACGAGTCCAATTAGTTTCCTCACAATTTACCGCTAGGCCTAATGATTTTAACCAATCCGGAGCGAACTGATTGGTAACTAATGATTCAATTTCCTTATGTTTTACCTGTTGGCCTCTATTTAGACCATTTTGGGCTGAAAGCGATTGGTAGTAAGCGCTCCACTGCTCATAAGACGGATTTTTTACAACTTCTAAATTCAAAAGTGTAATGACATAGTCATTCAAATCACGATGAAACGCTTGAATGGCCGCAGGCTTAATAGTTGAACAAGCTGTCGCACTGAGGGCGAAAAATTCGTGTTGGTGGCGTTGTAAATTATCTGATGTATATATGTTTAGACTGCATTCATGCTTCGAGCATACGTTTATTCCGGGGATTTGATGCAAGCGTTGCCAGTATGCTTCTCCGAATTCGTCAATTTGTTCGAGCACGCAGAGTGGGCAATATCTCAAGTGCTTGGGATATTGCAAACGAGATGCTGATACCCCCGATGCCACAGTTACGCCTATGTCACGTTGTCCCTGTAACCAAGACTCACATCTTTGTTTACGTTCTTCCGGAATAAAGGGGGCAATCAAAGGCCACAGGGTATGTTTATACATGAGAGTCTGAGACGACAATCCGGCATAGCCATAACAATTGGCTAATGCGTTTAGGTTAGAGCCAAATCGCATAGAAGCAATCATTCCACAATGTCCATAAACCGTTTTCAAAAGGTTTTTGGGGCTGTGTAACCATAGATGTACCTTTGTCCTCGCTAACACCCCGTATAGGAGTTCGCCAGCATAGGGTAGAGGTAAATTATTTAGTGGCACCAGGCTTACTCAGGTCAAAATCAAAAAGTGACTGAAAATCGCCTTTCAATGCGTCATTGACTTCCTTTTCAGGTAGCGAATCGATTTCAGGCTCCTTCTTCAAACGTTTTTTCTTCACTTTAGGTAATGTAGATATGGCCATTTCTGCCAGTGTTTTCAACGAAGTGTTTGGGTATTCGGTACAGAGTTTGACGCTGGCTTCTTGTGCCTTTTGCACATCAATGCCGTTTTCTTTCAAAACCCTTGCTAGTTTCTCCACTTTATCTTTATCAACCATAGCTTCTGGACGAATCGGAAATACTTTCTCTGGCATCTGAAAAATGTGTTTATCCAGTTTCTTCATTGCAAGATCATCAAACAGAGCAAGCCTTGCCCTATCGTTGTCACGAAGAGCATCAAGTAAATCGTGAACTGGTTTAAATTCATGTTTGTAAACGTGCTTCATGAGTTCGACAGTAATGCACTCGTTTCCAGACGAGATCGCAATCAGTTGAGATGCGATGAATAATTTAACTGCTATGTCGATTACCCCAACAGATAATTCAAACCACACAGTGCGCAGTTCTTCATCAAGCGCGGTTTGCTTGGTGAGCCAACAATTCTCAAACAGAGCATCTGTGAAAGTGATCCACAATTCGTTTGTTTCGGCGCTAGGTTTTACGCCTTTTTCAAAATCTAGCCGTAGTGGATTCCAATCGATTGAGCCATGCCCAATAGCTCGGCGCGCACTTGCTAAGCGGTTCTCAAACATGACGCCTGCGTCTGGGGTACCCATGAAAACCACTGGCAATTGAATGGTGTTGACAAGTGAGACGATGAATCGGAGTAGCTCACTTGAATCATTTTTACGCGAGTTTAAATTCTGAAATTCATCAATGATCAGTATCCCAACGTTGTACTGAGCCACCAGGTTCTTCATTTGTTGCAATAGGCTATTAACACCTTCACGACGGCCAACTTGGCCAGCATAGTCAGTTCCTAATGCGTCATCTAAAGCTTGCATAAAATTAGCACAAAGAGTTTTAAGTTGACTATCGTGCGGACACTCGATTTTTAAATACATGACTTGAATAATATTCAAGTCTTTGTGTTCAACAACTTGGAGATTCAGCCCTAAAATCCGTTCTGCTGCTGTAGACTTTCCACAACCTGGATATCCAGTAATTAATATACTGTCAGCGCCCTTCGCTCTTGAATTAAAGTTAACTGGTTTGCCACCCGCTTGAGACTGTTCATACATTTCTTGCAAAAGAGCATTTCGGTTTCTTTTTGATGGGTTTCTGTCGACGTAACCCGATCTCATCATTAGATCAATTTTCTTGGCGAGTTCAAAGTGTGAAGGAAACAATACAAACTGTTTCTTAATGTTTTCCACAATGAAGTGTGCCCGTACTTCAGTTGACGCTGTAAGGTCAGGATCTTCAATGGTCTCGTACAGAGCATCAAACAGTTGAGCATCGCTTTTTAAAGGCGTCATGGCTTCAATCAGTGGGTTTCCAGAGTAATTTGGTGGTAAGTTTTTGTTATATTTAGCCGTGTATATCCACGGTTTTGGTTCATCAAATAGACCGATTTGGTTCATGATGTAGCATCCTTGCGTTGTCGTTTAATAAGATCATTTATTGTGGAGCTAGAGAAGTTTTGACTTAATTCCTCTCCATCAATGCCCGTGTTACTAGTGTCAGTTTCGAATACAATTTCCCCGTGTTTTTGTAAGCGCTCTTCTGCTTGGGCTTGTTTTCTGTTTGCTGCAATATTTTTGGTTTTTTCAGCAACTGTGATCGACGGGGCTTGCTTAGCACGTTTTTCCAGCTCCGCTGCCATTTTTAAACCACTTGCTTCAACCTTAGCGAGCGCCGTATCAGAAGACTTCTTAACTAAATCTTTAATTTCGTTTTGCGTTTTCTGTCGCGCTCTAACTTCGTCCAAGGTCATATCAACATATTGTCTTGACCGCGCTTTTATAGATGCTTTTGCGACAGTGCCTTGAGCGTTGAGAAAAACATAAATTGTATTCAAACAAAGCGGGTCGTATGCGATGGCATATTCTTTTTCCATTTCACTGTAGCCTTGCCTTAAGGAGTCACCCTCTCCAGTCGTTGACTCAAGGTCGTAATATACTCCACTGAAATGCAAGCCTAACGGAGATGTAGTTGCCTTTGCTTGTGGTAGAAGTCCGGCAATTAATTGTTCTTTTGCAATTGTTTTTAGCGCTCCGGAACGATTTTGAATTCCCCAATTCCACAAGTTAATTGGGGTCAAAGGTAATGTATCTGGAATGTCTTTGGCTCTGTCGTATGAGCGACTAATTTGGGTATGGTTGTGCGCTAGAATGCCAGCAATCATAAGTCGTCGAAAATCACTCATCGGCACGTTGGCATCTATTCGATAATCTCGTTCACCCGCTTTTTTGAGCCGAGATGACGTCACAATACCTTCTACAATATTCTTAAAACCGTTTTGCCAAGTACCAAAAAAACACTCTACAATGCCTTTTGCATCGCCTCGATATGCTGGGGCGTTTTCCACATGAACCGTAAATACATCGAGTAGTTTTTGTGATTGTTTCCCAAAAAATTCACTCCCTTTGTCAGCCAAAAGCACTTCTGGAAGTCCACAAACTGGCCAAAGGTCAATATCTGTCTCGCCGATCTCTTCTAATGATGACTCTTTAGACATGGCAGCATTGATTAATGCATTAAGAACAGTTTGATATGAAGGCATCTCAAAGCCGATATAGAAACCTGCCACCATCCTCGTAAATACATCAATTAAAATATACAAAGTAGGCCTTCCGATTACTCGATTTGGGTCATCGTCTGAAACCAAATAAACATCCGCTGTAGTTGCGTCAATCTCATAACGAGAGCCCGGCCCGATAGCTTGTTCTGTAGCAGTTCCGGCGAGTGCTCTGACGTCTTTTCGATATGCTATTTTTGATACACGATTTTTGGCTTTATCAATAGCCCTATACTGTGAATTGTAGAAATGCCTCATCTGTGGCTCAGTTGGAATTTCGTTTTCCACAGCATCACGATATTGGGTCAGGTATAGCAATTTGAATTGGCGAAAAGCGAAACTAAATGACGTCTTTTTCCCGAAAAAATAAACTTCAATTGCTCGCCGATATAAACGGCGTACATCCTCTGTTGATATGGCTAAAGTTCCAGTGCGATTGTTACGCGGTCTGCCTGAACGTTTGTCTAAAAAAGTTCTAGGTTGACCCGCAGCACCACTATTAGCATATTTGGGATAAAGGGCATTTTTTGACTGACCATAAGTCCAATATCGCTTTAGTCGCTTGTTAATGACTTTATCTGTCGTACCATGTAATTTTTTTGCGTTATTACTCAGTTCAATACGAACTTGGGTGTCATAAAAAAGTGGATGCTCTACAACGTGCTTAATCGTTTTATACGCATTGTCACGCCGACACAGATGCTTTGGGGACGGGGCAAGAATAATCGGCGCTACGAATGGATCATCGATTCTATATACTTGGCCTGCTTCAATTAAGTCGAGCAAGATATACTTATCAAGTATTGTCGGCCAAGCGTTGCTTTGATTCAGCTCAAACCACACAAAAGTGTTTGGTTCGACTTTAAGTATCCGATATCTGCGGTCTTCATGTTCAAAGACATCGTTTTTTTGAATAATAGCCATGTCAGCACCTCTTCAAACCTGAAGCAGAGGTATTTACGTCAGACGCCTTTAACGTGTAAAACAGTTTGTCTAATGGAAATGAAAAGCACTTTCGAGCAAAAAGTTCGCGCACTGTACTCAGCGACTTACCAGATTCAATGCCTCTAAACGAGTCTATTTCTGCAAGTGCTTGGGATAGCTTCTGATCATGAAATCGTGGCAACAACTCACAATAAATTGCAGATTCTTCAGTTATTTTATCGCTGATTAATTCGCCAAATCGAGAAGGGTGTAACCACCTTAAATTTTCTATGTAGACTGAATGAAAATCCTTTTCAGTAACGATTTGAAAGGGAATATTCATCGATTCCCAGAATCGTTTCTCTATCAACAGCTTTTCTCGGGTACGTCGGTTGCTTAGCTCAGAAGATGGTTTAACTTGCACGGCGAGCAAAGGGTGTTCAGCAGAGCGTTGGTCGATTAATAAATCAGTCGACATGACCATATTGGTCTGATGTCCACGTGGATGATGAATGTTAAGACTATCCGCAATGGATGTTGTTACATCTCTGCGAAGTGGATACTGCTCGCGAATATCAACAACGTTACTATTCCAGTCAAAAACGAGAAACGTGTAAAACTCTAAATCTGACAACAGATGAACAATTCTTCCTGTGGTCGCTGAAAGCACTCGATGTGAACGGCCAAGAGATGACACATCCTGCACGGTCAACCAAGGTTTATAATTCGTCAGCCGTCCTTGGCCTCGCCCCTCTCTAACCCATTTCTCATACTTCTTTTCTGTCTGTGTATACCTGTTCATCTGTAATACTCAAAAGTTCACTTACAGAAAGGTGTAGCACAAAATTAATTAAAAACGGAAGTTTAGATAAAAAAATAATTAAAAGCCTTATAAAACCAATTTATCTAATAATATAGTATATATTTCAATGGCTTAATTTATCATTTTAAAATTTTTTATCAAAATGAAATATTTCTATTTAAATTTTGATTTTTTCAAATAAGAAAATATTTGTATAATTAAGTGAGGTATTACACCAAAGCCATTTCCAGTTTATGTTTTCGCTTCACCCAATCTGGTAGAGAGCGTTCGAGCAAACGATAAAAGTCTGGGCCGTGGTTGTGGTGCTCTAGGTGACACAGTTCATGAATGATCACGTACTCAATACACTCTTTCGGTGCCTTAATTAACTCGCGGTTTAAGGTCAGCGTTCCTCTTTTTGATAGACTGCCCCAGCGCTTTTTGAGTTGCATTATTTTAATGTTTGGCTTGTTGTCATCTGAATATTTGAACTTCTCCCAACAATCCGAAAACACCTTATTTAAATGAAAATCGGCCTTTTCTCGATACCAATCACTCAGTAGTGACTCCACATGGTCTGGTTTACCATTGGCAGACGTTACCCAAAAAAAGCCTGCTTTCAGCGCTACACCGTTGTCAGTGCCTACTGCAATTTTTAGCCGATACTTCTTACCGAGATACAAATGGCTTTCACCACTTACGTATTTGCGAGAAGGGGTTCTTGGGTCAAACTGGTCAAAGTAGCGAATTTGACGTTTGATCCACCGAGCACGCTTCTTCACCTTAGCTTCAATGGCCTCACGGTCGGTGCCTTCAGGGGCTTTCACAAAAACTGATTTATCAGGGTGAACTGATATTTCCAGCGACTTGCGTTTAGAAAAAGCCAGGTGAAAGGGGATTTCTCCCCCTCCGTATACAACCGCTAGCTTTTCAGCGCTTGCTGTTGGTATCTCGGCCTGCTTGATGGTTGACGACATCAAGAATGCCTCCGGTGCTTCGCAACTTGCATGGTTTTCTCAATGATTTCGTCCATTTGCTCTAGGCTCAGCGTCACGCCGTACTGCTCTTTGACTTCGTCATAAAGAAAATCGTCAATATCATTCATCGCTGTTTTTTGAACGTCGGCATCGTCCCAAAAATCGACTTTCCAATGAGCATCAATGATTTTTTGTATCGCTAACGATGTTTGTGCCGCAATCGCATCAAGCTGAGCATCATCTAACTCGTTGAGTGTCGCGACTTGCTGAAACTGCGGTTTAATCAAGCCAAAGTAGGCACACGCTTCGTCGTTTTCACGAATGCAATCAGGCATATCATCATGCTGCTTCGTGGCCACTTTGTTACGAATATCAATCACTCGGTTAAGATATTCTAAGTCTGAGATGCGCTTAGCTTTAAAGTCATCAATGGCGGCTTGGATCAGCTTCGAAAACTTCTCATAAAACGCAGGGTCTTCGTCCATATTCTCCGAAATGCTGCGCTTCGTGGCGTGGGCGATGGTGTCCGCTTTTGATGCCGTGGTTTTAGCTTGATAAACCCCTTGCTCTTCTTTCACAGCGGTAAACATTTTTTCGTCAAAAATATTCACTGGCTCGTTAAGCTGAGTCACTTCATTAGCCTGAATATGAGTATCCAACAGCTTTTTAATTTTCGGCTCGTAGTCGCGATAATCAATCGCCTCGGCGTAACGCAACTTAACCGCCGCCTTTAAGTTCTGAAAACGTTTTAAATCGTTTTTATAGGTTTGTAGCTTCTTCTCATCAGAGCTCATGATGAACTGCTCAGACGATAAAGCGATGGCTAAAGATTTACTGTATGCCGATAAACATTCGTAAAACTCTTCACGCAACTCATCATCGGCCAACAACACCTCATAGGCTTCTTCGTCTTTTGAGTTTTTAACGGCTTTAAACAAATCCCATAAGTCAGAGTAACGCTGTGGCAGCTTAAACACTTCTTCATTGATGGAGGTGAGCGTGCCTGCTAAGTCATCTTCATCAAACCCTTCAAAGGCTTCATACATGGTTAGGGCTTTATCCAGCTCGCCTAATACGCTGGCATAGTCGATGATATAGCCAAACTCTTTACCTTCGTACAGGCGGTTAACCCGAGCGATAGCCTGTAATAGCGTGTGCTCTCGCAGGGTTCGGCATAGATACAGCACGGTGTTGCGCGGCGCATCAAAACCGGTTAATAGCTTATCCACCACAATGAGTATTTCAGGGTCATCACCATGCTTAAACTGGTTGATGATTTGCTTGGTGTACTCTTCTTCAGAGCCAAAGCGCTTCATCATTTTGTCCCAGAATTTACCCACTTCGTCGGTTGGCCCTTCGTCCACTTCGTCGTGGCCTTCGCGGGTATCAGGGCCAGAAATCACTACCTCTGTGGTGACGGTGCCAATATCCTGTAGAAACTCTTGGTACTTTAATGCGGCCTGTTTACCTGGGGCAACCAGCTGAGCCTTAAAGCCGGTGCCTTGCCAGTTCGCACGAAAATGCTCGCTGATATCAAAGGCGCGCATGTAAATCACCTGATCAGCTTTGTTTAGCATTTCAGCGCGGGCGTATTTCTTTTTAAGGTCGGCCTTTTGCTCTTTGCTTAAATCGGCGGTGTGGCGCTCAAACCAGAGGTCAATAGCCGACTGATTCTGCTCCATCTCAACGTGTCGGCCTTCGTACAGCAGTGGTAATACCGCTTCGTCGGCGACCGCTTGTTTAATGGTGTAGTGCGGCTCAATCAGGCCACCAAACTTGGCAAAGTTGTTCTTTTCTTTTTTCAGTAGTGGCGTACCGGTAAAGCCAAGAAAACAGGCATTGGGCAACATCTGGCGCATTCGGGCCGCCAATGAGCCGAAGTTGGTGCGGTGACTTTCATCGACCAATACAAAAATATCGTGCGACTCATCCACAAACTTCTCGGCTACCCAGCCTTTATCAAATTTGTGGATCAGTGTGGTGATCAGGCCCACTTTGTTTTTCAGGTGCTTAACTAAGTTTCGGCCAGACGTGGCACGTTCGCGGCTTAAACCACAGGCCGCAAAGGTATTGCCCAGTTGTTTATCAAGGTCATCCCGGTCGGTCACCAAAATGATTCTGGGGTTGATAAGCTGCGGCTCTAGTGCCATAGCGCGGGTGAGCATCACCATAGTCAGCGACTTACCCGAGCCTTGGGTATGCCAAATAACACCACCTTGGCGGTTTTCTTTTGAGCCATTGCCTTTATTGGTCAAACGCTTAATTCGGGCGATCGTCGCTTTAATCACAAAATATTGTTGATAGCGCGCCACTTTCTTAATGCCGCCATCAAACAGGGTAAAGCGATACACCAAATCTAATAAACGCTCCGGGCGGCACAGGCTGTGAATGGCGTTGTCTTGTTCCGTCACCAAGCGTTTACCTTCCGCCTCTAGCGCATCAAAAAATGGCCGTGCGGCAGTAAACTCACCACTGAATAGCTGTGCTTTAGTGTCTTCGTCTAAAGCGGTATTTATGCCTTTATCGACATCCTTCTCGAATAAAGAGCTTTTATCTTCCTGCTCCTTCCATACGCCCCAAAATTTCTTAGGTGTGCCTGCTGTCGCGTATTGGGCGGCGTTTTTATTCACTGCCAACACTTGCTGCACATAAGTAAACAGGCGCGGAATATAGTCATCACCTTGGTTACGAATATTTTGCGATACCGCTTGCTCTACATCCACTTTAGGTGATTTACATTCAATCACGCTAAAGGGAATTCCATTGACAAACAGGACGATATCGGGGCGCACGGTATCGGTGCTGCGTGCGCGCTCAACCGAGAACTCCGCCACCACATGAAAGCTGTTGTTGCTTGGGTTTTTCCAATCAATGTAATTGAGGGTAAAGCTTTTTGAGTCCCCCTCAATGGTTTGCTCCATGGCTGAGCCTAAGGTGATTAAATCGTAAATCGACTCATTGGTTTTTTGCAGGCCATCAAACTTAATGTTTTTCAGTTTTTGGATCGCGGTTTGAATATTCTCCTCGCTAAACAGATACTCGCCACCTTTATAGTTAATGCGATTAATCTTTTTTAGCTGCTGACGAAGCACCCCTTCCAAAATCACATTGGCACTGCGCCCACCCCGTTCAGCCAAAGCCTGCTCAGGGGTGAGGTACTGATAACCCAAATTGATCAACTGTTGCAGGGCAGGAATTTGCGACAAGTACTTTTCGTTAAACTCAAAGCCCGAAGGCTCCGAGTTTGCTGCGTAATTGACTGGCGGTGTGCTCATGCGACGCCCTCCCTAGAAAGCTCCTGACAAGTCTCTTCAGAGAGGTGCTGAGAACGACCAACTTGCCATTCACCTGTAAGCAACTTTTTCATCAGACCGCGTTTCTGGCAGCGGTATTGTTCTAAGGTCTTTTTGAGTAAACTGATTTCCTTTTGAGCAAGGTTGAGCTTGTAGGTTACGTCTTTTTGCACGTCCATTGCTGGCAATGGAATATCAATTGCCCCAAGATCTTTAAAACTGACTGTCTCACGTACGCTACCCTGAGCACTGTTCTTAATACGTTGGCGTGCTTCACTTGAATTGAGCCAGTGCAAAAAGTAGTCGCTACATGCCTTTTTCGTATCTAGTTTAAACACGACGTACATTGGGCTTAAAATGCCGTTTTCCCAGTCATCAAGACGAGCAATAGAGCCCACATTGATTCGAGACGGGTTATAAGCATATTGGCCTTGTTCAACAACTTTGTAATTCGACACGTTCGCGCTGGCCACGCGTCGCTCAAATTGCTCTTCTGGCAACACAAAGCCACTGTGATTTGTTACGCTTAAAACGCGTTCAATCGTACTGTTTTTGTTGCGTTTAGAAACTTCTGTCATCAAACCAGAAGCTGCGGTGCGTTTATGACCAGCTCGGTTGATCAAGTTAGAGGTTAACCACTCAAACTGCTTTTCCTTGGCCGCAATTAACGCCTCCGTTTTTTCGATGGCGTTGTCCCAGCATTCAAGAGTCTGTACTACCGTTTTTTGCTTTTGAATGGGCAGAAAAGGAACTTTAATTTTATGTAAATCATTTCTGTTTACACCCGGAACCCCAGTTTTAGCGCTGAACTTATCAAAGTTAAGGCTAGAAAGAAGGTAGTAAACATACTTTTCACAATTGCCATGAAAGTTTTTAACCCAAAGAGTAGTGTTTAGTGGCCAAAATTTTTCTTCAATATAGAAAAACTCTCCGATAGAACCATATCGCCCAGTAACTACACCTGGAGGATTCACTTTGTGGACACTATGAAAGCCAGATCGGCCACCAGAGGATATTATTGGTATTTGACCTTCTTGCCTATCTTGGTGAGGAAGGTCAAAGCCTCTTTGCAAAGTTGCAATTTCTCCTAATGGTTTTAATTTAGTGGAGGTCATTGGTCACCCTCCAGCTTCTTCTGCGCACGCGCCAACTGGGGAATGCCTTTTTCTGGCGTCGGCAAATCCTCTGGCATGGTGCCGCCCAGTTCTTCAATGGTGGCACGCACTTTAGCACCCACTTCAAAGTGGGTTTGGTTGGCTTGCCTTTTATTCGAAACCTGATCGCGCTTTAGCTTTTCTTCTGTTTGCGTGGCGCGGAACAGGTTAGCGGCAAGCTCAGTACTGCCCATGTGGTCAAGTATTTTTTGGCTCTTTTTTAATCCTTTGTGCTGGTGAATGGCTTTGTTGTCTAACCCACCATACAAGCCTTTGTAGCCATGATTTTGGAAAATGGCGTAGTCCAAACCCGATTCAACACCTGCATCACGGGCCGCCGCAGCCAGTTGCTTGTTGTGGTCGGCCAATTCATTGCGCAGCATTAAGCGTTTTTGGTCTTCATTTAGTTGCTGAAAACCAGTGTCATCCTGTAGCTCTTGGCGACGGGTTTGAATAGCAAAATAGGTCTGGCCATTGGCGATCACCGGCTTGCTGGCATCACCGTTTTGCACAATGAGGTAACAGGCGTAACGGGAAAGCTGATAATCACGGGTAGTTCGCTTAGCCCCCGAGCCAATATCGACCATTTTTCCCACCTGGGAAAAATGGTCTTCACTCGACTGGCCGGAGCCCTCACAAGCTGTGATCGCTTTTTTGATAACACGCTCAAACTTGTCCCAAGTACTGTAGTCAAGAACAGTCTGTAACTCTCTGGCATACCAGAACTCGTAGCCTTCCGATTCATGCTTTAAGCTTTCAAAGCTGGTGTGTTCTGGTTGGGTAAGCTGCTTGTCACTCATCGCACACCTCCCACCATTTTCGTGACTTCACGCAATTGGTTTGTAGTGCCGTACTCACACTTAGACACCATTTTGTTGGCGTCAACAAAATGGTTGTTGTTCGTCATACTCATTCAGCCACCTCCGTTGTGTTGCTTTGCGCCTCGTTAGGCACGATATCCTTTAACAGCGCCGCCATTTTGTTGCGGACGTCGGCGAGTTCGCTTTCAAGGCTGGTGATCTCAGCCTGTACCGCCACAATATCGACCTCAATTTCTTCTTCGAAGGTATCGACGTAGCGCGGGATATTCAGGTTAAAGTCGTTCTCTTTGATCTCGTCAAAAGTGGCTAAATGGGCGTATTTTTCTACCTCGTCACGGGCTGTTACCGCCGCAACAATTTTGTCTAGGTGTTCATCCAGCAGGATGTTTTGGTTTTTCCCTGCTTGGTAATGGTCTTTGCCGCTGGCATCGACAAACAACACGTCTTTGCGGTTTTCATTGGCGCCGCCTTTTTCACGTGAGCGGTCAAATATCAGGATAGCCACTGGAATACCGGTACTTGGGAACAAGTTACCAGGTAAACCAATCACGGCATCTAATAGGTTTTCTTCAATCAGTTGTTGACGAATACGGCCTTCAGCTGCGCCTCTAAACAGCACTCCATGAGGGACTACTACGGCAATACGGCCTTCTTTTTCAACGGCGGCTTCGACCATGTGGCTGATAAAGGCAAAGTCGGCTTTTGATTTAGGCGGTAGCCCGCGCCAGTAGCGGTTGTATCTGTCGGATTCAACGTCTTCTGAACCCCATTTGTCGAGTGAAAACGGTGGGTTGGCAACCACGTTATCAAACTTCATCAGTCTGTCATTTTCGACCAACGCTGGAGAGGTAAGGGTGTTACACCACTCGATACGAGCAGAATCTGAGCCGTGCAAGAACATATTCATACGCGCAAGCGCCCAGGTACTGCCGTTGACTTCCATGCCGTAGAGTGAATAATTGCGGTCGCCCACTTGGCGTGCGGCTTCAATCAATAAACCGGCTGAGCCACAGGCAGGGTCACAAATACGCGCCCCCGATTTTGGTGCGGACAGACGGGCTACTAGCTCAGAGACTTTATGGGGGGTGTAGAATTCACCGGCTTTTTTACCTGCATCGGAACCAAAGCGCTCAATAAGGTAGATGTAGGTATTACCAATCACATCTTCAGACACGCGCGACGGGCTCATGTCGAGTGCGGGCTTGTTGAAGTCGTCCAGCAAGGTTTTTAGGCGGCGGTTGCGGTCTTTGGTTTTACCCAAATTGGCTTCGCTGTTGAAGTCGATGTTACGGAACACACCTTCTAACTTGGCTTTGTTCGCGGTTTCAATATGCTCTAAAACAATGTTGATCAGCTCGCCAATGTTGGGTTCGTTTTTACGCTCTAACAATGAATAGTAGTTGGCCAAAAAGGTGTCGGTAACAACGGTTTTCTTCTCTTTGGTTGCTTTGTCTTCTACTTCTTCTGTGAGTTCTACTATTGGCAGTACAAAACGCTCGCGCTCAAGCTTACGTCTGATACGGACATCGTCGTCACCGTACTGCTTTTTATATTCTGCGTAGTGATCATTCCACACATCGGAGATGTATTTTACGAACAGCATTACTAGGATGTAGTCTTTGTATTGCGCAGGGTCTACCGCGCCACGGAAAGTATCGCATGCAGCCCATGCTGCATTGTTGATGTCTTTTTGTTGAATCTTGTCGTTCATATCTTTAGTCATGCTTTTGTTCATTAATTCGGCCTCAAATTTGGTCAGTGTCTATAAAGCGGGGCAGGCTATACCTGTAGCGCCCCGCTAGCTGTAAGTTAAAAGGTTAAGAATCGAGTACGGCTGATTGAGTCCAGGTAATTGACCGCCCAAATGGAGGGTAAATCGATGTACTGTCCTTTATGGTGTACCGTGCAATGACGTCACCTTGCTCGTTTAGCTCTTCACATTCATAGGTATCAGTGTCTTGGCCTTTTCGTTGCGACCACTGACTACTTACGATGTTGAGGGTGTGCGATTCGGGTACACCTATTTTCTTTTTGTATTCATCACTCATAAGGGCTCCTATCCTTTAATGTCTTTTGGGTCGTTACCGTGGCTATCTTTGCGTTGTATCTGGCCGTCTTTGCCATGTACAACAAGCTCAGAACCTTCGCGCTTGCTTTGTTCGCGCGCCGCAGCTTCAGCCTCTTTTTTGGTGCTGTGTACGCTTGAAGCGCGTTCTGCACCGCCTTTTTTGTTTGCCCATCCCTCAGGATGTGGTACGACATGTCGGGTATTGCCCTTGCTTGATGATGTATTCTTTGCCATAATTTTGTTTCCTATATTTGGAATTAAAGTTTTACTAAAAGTGTTGCAGCACTTTTGGTTCGTTTAAGCCCAGTAGCTTTGTCTACTGGGTATTCATTGCTAAATTCATTAATATTGCGTCAGTTAACACCTCCTTTTTCTTTGCTAATGAGCTCATTAGCTTCTGCTCGTTGATGGATAATTGGTAAATCGCAATGATCTTTTTCTGCACATCGAGACTAGGGACTACTATCTCCAGATCCTCAAGTGCAGGTTTGCCAATCATTCTTACCGATGTTCCCGTTGCCTTACTTTGTAATGCTGCTTGTGAAGTCGGTTGATTAATAAACCAGCATAAATACGCTGGCATAACCGAATCACTTTCAACTCGAATTCGCAACAGTGGCGCAGCGATAACAGCATCGCTCAACTCTTGGTCAATCAATGCTGCCGTATTAGTTTGACCCCTAGAGCGAAAGGCTAAGTCGTTATGTTTAACTCTGTGATGATCCTTCAAATCTTGCATAGCAATCTGCACTAGCTCTTGGGCATTTAGTCGGTTATCTTCAGTAAGATCCTTCATCTGAATAACAGAGATATTTCCATTAGCGTCTGGCTCAAGCTTTGACCTAAAAGAGTGTCCCATCTGTACAGAGGCAATTTTTTTCAAATTAACTTTCATTGTTACCTCAAATGCGTTGTAATGGCGTTTCTGCAACTTGTGAGTAAGCTTAAGCTGAGATTCTCAAGTTGTCAAATATTTATTTTGCAAAAACGTCGTTACTGTATTTTTAATTTTGAGGGCAAAAAAAAGCAGCCAAATGTAAAGGCTGCTTCACGAAATTACTTTCCAACTTTATTTAAGACTTTCTATCTTTATTTGAAACGTTCCAACATTATTTGGATACCACAAGACTCCTCAGCCGCTTATAGAGAACTACTCCACAGTAACCGACTTCGCCAAGTTACGAGGTTGGTCAACATCAGTACCTTTAATTAAGGCTACGTAGTACGACAATAATTGTAGCGGCAAGGTATAGATGATAGGGGCAATAGGCGCTTCACAGTGTGGCACGTTGATTACTCGCATGGTGTCATCACCTTTGAACGCGGCGTCTTTATCAGCGAACACATACATGATGCCACCACGAGCGCGTACTTCTTCCACATTCGATTTAAGCTTTTCTAGCAATTCGTTATTAGGCGCAACCACAATAACCGGCATTTCATCATCGATAAGTGCCAATGGACCGTGCTTTAATTCGCCTGATGCATAGGCTTCAGCGTGAATATACGAAATCTCTTTTAGCTTAAGCGCGCCTTCCATCGCAATCGGGTATTGATCGCCACGGCCTAAGAATAAACTGTGTTGTTTATCGGCAAATTCTTCGGCTAAATCTTCAATACCTTGGGTAATGGTAAGGGTTTCTTCTAGCTTGGCGGGCAAGCTTTGAAGTGCACTAATAATATCTTGCGTGTCACTCTCTGCCATACCGTTTTTCTCGCCTAACGCTAGGGTTAGCATTAAGAACGCGGTTAACTGGGTAGTGAAGGCTTTGGTTGATGCCACACCAATTTCGGCGCCTGCACGGGTCATAAAGGCTAAGTCAGATTCGCGCACTAGCGATGAGCCCGGTACGTTACAAATAGCTAAACTTGCGCTATACCCAATTTCTTTGGCTAAACGTAGTGCCGCTAAAGTATCGGCTGTTTCGCCCGACTGTGAAATAGTAATAAGCAGGCTATTTGGGTGCACTACCGATTTGCGGTAACGAAACTCAGAGGCGATTTCGATATTACACGACACATTGGCGTATTGTTCTAACCAGTAGCGGGCGGTCATACCGGAATGATAGCTGGTACCACAGGCTACAATCTGCACATGTTTAATTTTACTAAAAATATCATCGGCACCGTTTCCAAACACATCTGCCGCTAATCCATTTTCGGTTAGTCTGTCTTTTAACGTATTACGCACTACCACCGGCTGCTCGTGAATTTCTTTCAGCATATAATGGCGGTAAGCGCCTTTATCGCCGGCGTCGTGTTCAACGTTAGATTCAATAATTTCACGTTCAACGGCATTACCGTCCTTGTCATAAATAGCAATAGTGCGGCGAGTAATATCGGCAACATCACCCTCTTCTAAAAAGATAAAACGGCGTGTAACGGGTAACAGTGCCATTTGGTCAGATGCTACAAAATTTTCACCTAAGCCTAAACCAATCACTAATGGGCTGCCAGAGCGGGCCACGACCATACGACCCACATCTTCTTTGTCGATAACCACAGTACCGTAAGCGCCATGGAAGGTTTTAACAGAGGTTTGAACCGCTTCTAACAAATCTTTACCCGCATCCAATGCTTCATGAACCGTGTGGGCGATGGTTTCGGTGTCGGTGTCACTGCTAAATACATAGCCTTTTGCTGAAAGCTGTTCGCGTAGGGTTTGGTAGTTTTCAATAATACCGTTGTGCACTACCGCAACACGGTCGCTAGAGAAATGAGGGTGGGCATTGGCTACAGTAACGCCGCCATGAGTAGCCCAGCGTGTGTGGGCAATACCGGTAGTCCCTAGCGCTTCATCGTTAGCAATAATATCGACGAGCTCTTGTACCTTGCCGGTACTTCTTATGCGATTTAGTGTGCCATCTTGCTGCAACAAGGCCACGCCTGAAGAGTCGTAACCCCGATATTCAAGTCGTTTTAAGCCTTCTAATAGAATTTCAACAACGTTACGCTCGCCAACAGCACCGACAATTCCACACATAATTACTCTCCGTTTTGCGCAGCGACCAGCACCGTTACGCCTTGTTGTTCAATTAGATTTATATCTTTGTCGCTAATGCCATTATCAGTCACCAGCGTAGAAATATTTTCCCAGCCCAATTCTAAATTGGGCATTTTGTTCGAAAGCTTATTTGACGTTGCCATTACAACAACCTCGTGGGCAGCACGTGCCATGGCACGAGTAAGCCCTGTTAATTCATTAAAGGTAGTCGTTCCGCGACTTACATCAATACCCGCCGCGCCAATAAACGCCATATCAAAACTATATGCCGAGACTAATTGTTCGGCCATTGCACCTTGGAATGAACGAGATGCCGAGTCCCAGGTACCACCTGTCATTAATATAGTGGGTTCGTTATTGCTTTTGGTCAGCTGACTCGCTGCATCTAAGGCATTGGTCATCACTACCAGATTGGGTATGTCACGAAGGCAAGGTAAAAGCGCTGCGATAGTACTGCCGCAATCTAATACTATTTTTGAGCCTTGTTGAATGCGACTAGCAGCAAGCTTACCTATATTCTGTTTTATCGATGAAGGTAAATTCACTACATTGGTTTCGCCTTGAGAAGCAGGCAATGGCGCGGCACCGCCAAATTGGCGAATAAGCTTTTTTTGGTCTGCCAAGGCGGCTAAATCTTTTCGGATGGTCACTTCAGATGTGCTGAACTGGGCCGCGAGGAATTCAACTTGCGCGTAGCCGTGAGTATTTACCCATTTAATAATGCCAGCGCGGCGCTGATCTACAGAACGACTCGTTTTCAAACTCAACCCCGATATGACGAAAAGCACAGTGCTTTTTCTACAGCATCCCTAAATCATAACTTTCAAAACGAAAGTTATGATTTACAAAGTGAAAGAAATGTAAGCTATTCGACTTTATTTCGCAAGTTTTTTGCACAACTTTTATAAAGAGGCGAACGAGGGTAGAAACAAGTGGGCACAAAAAAGGACAACCTTAGTTGTCCTTCCATTAAGTGGTAAAAAGCCCTAAAGCTATTGCATACTCGCTATTTTTTAGTCGGGCGGGGCCAGTTCGCGATATTACGCTGCTTGCCTCGTGCTACGGCTAATGCGGCACTCTCTACTTCGGTGGTAATCACTGAGCCAGCACCTACCGTGGCATTGTCACCAATAGTTACGGGAGCCACTAACGAAGAATTAGAGCCCACGAAGGCATTCTGACCTATAACGGTTTTAGATTTATTCACGCCGTCATAGTTACAAGTAATAGTGCCAGCACCAATATTGGCATTAGCGCCCACTTCCGCATCACCTAGGTAAGTAAGGTGATTAACCTTAGCTCCTTCACCTAGCACGGTTTTCTTCATTTCCACGAAGTTACCCACTTTAGATTTTGCATGCATAACAGCGCCAGGGCGCAAGCGGCCAAATGGCCCTACCGTGCAGCTTTCACCTACGATGGCTTCTTCGATAATAGAATTTGCCTCAATGACTGCGTTGTCTGCAATTTCACAATTTTTCAAAACGCAGTTTGGCCCGATCGTCACGTTATTACCTAAAATAACGTTACCCTCTACCACCGCATTGATATCAATGGTTACGTCCTGCCCTGTGGTTAGCGTGCCTCTTAAATCAAAACGTTGAGGGTCGGCCAATGCCACGCCATTGGTCATTAATTCGTTCGCTTGGCGAAGTTGTAGCGCACGCTCTAGATGTGCCAGTTGAATACGGTTATTTACGCCTTCAACCTCAACCACTTCTTGGGGTTGTGCCGATTGAATGCGCTTGCCTTCTTTGGCCGCCATCTCAATAACGTCAGTTAGGTAATATTCACCTTGCGCGTTGCTATTGCTTAGCGCGCCCAACCAACGTTTTAAGTCGCTTCCGGCCATCATCATCATGCCCGTATTGATTTCACAAATTTGCTTTTGCGCATCGGTGGCATCTTTGTGCTCAACAATGGCGGTAATGTTGTCGTCTTTACGAATAATTCGGCCCATACCTGTTGGGTCGTCTAATTCAACGGTAAGCAGTGCTAAATCACACTGGGCTTTTACCGCTTTTAGTTCAGCCAAGGTTTCTTGACGAATAAGAGGGGCATCGCCAACTAGTACAAGCACATCTTCATCATCGCTAATGTGAGGCGCGGCTTGCTGCACCGCATGACCGGTGCCTAACTGCTCTTCTTGCAAACACCAGTTTAAGTTTTCGCCCGTTAGTGTGGCCTTTAGCTTGTCGCCTCCATGACCATAAACTAAATGGATACTATCAGCCTCTAGGGCTTGAACGGTGTTGATAATACGCTGCACCATGGGCACTCCGCCCACTTTGTGAAGAACTTTTGGTAACGAAGACTTCATGCGTGTGCCTTTACCTGCGGCTAAAACTACCACTGAAAATGCCATGCTATTCCTTTACGTAAATCTAAAAGACGAATTTTGCGCTTAGTGTATCTAAGCCGTGATTATATGTCAGCGATTGATTTTTTGAGGGTTATTCTTAAGTCTAGATCTACGTTGAACAACCTAGCAGTTCATTAAATCAACGGGTATACTTTGCCTTTCAACTGAATTGGATAGTAGCAGCAAAGGAGCTTGCGTAGTCAGTGAATACTTTTCGAACACTTCACCGAAGTATATTGGTGCTGTTTGCGGTCGTGGTTTTAGCGATTGTTACCCTAGTACATTTTAGTATTTCTAAGATTGTAGCGGAACAAAGCAGAGCGCAGCAACAATCACTATCGCCAGCGGTGTCTCTTATTGTCGAGCAGTTATTAAAGCCACTTCATACGTCTGAAGCATTAGGGCATTCCACTGAATTAGTCACCCTAATGGAAGGTGATGAGGTTGACGAGGCCGCGATATTTAACACCCTAAACCGTCTTGAAAGAGAGTTTGGTTTATCCTTCTTTATTGCCAGCGAAAGCGCCAAACGACAATATAATTCCGATGGTACCACCATCGATTTAATTGAAGGCGAAGTCAGTTGGTATTTTAAGTACCGTGATGGACCTCAGGATGCTGTGGCAGATATTGGTAAATGGGAAGACACCCATTTTTATATCGACCTTAAGGTCTTTGATGACGATGGCCGGTTTCTGGGCTTCTTTGGCATAGGCAAAAGCTTACGCAGCTTCATTAATGTCTTCGATTCATACAAAGAGCAGTACGGCTACGACTTTCTTTTTGTCGATGAAAAGGGAGACATCATGCTGTCTTCCGATCCTTCTCTTGTAGCCTCGTACTCTGATTTCACCAACCTTTCAGAGCTACCTTGGTATGCCAGCCTTCCGATTACGGTGCAAGACGAGCAAGCCCTTAATAACAAGTTAGTGACTATCGATCAAAAAGACTTTTTGATTGCCGAAGTTAAATTAAACCAGTTCGGATGGACGGTATTTTTACTAAGTCCTTTAGAAGATAGGCAGACCGAAATATCGCAAGCCTTCATCTTCAGTGTAGTAACATTGTTAGTGGTTGTTTTCTCTCTCTTTTTGCTTATATATAATTTGCTCTATTATTTCAGACGAGACATGCAGCCCGACTTAATTGTGCGCCATGCTAATCGTTTGCCCGACCGCACCAACCTAGAGCTTATCTATCAATCGCTGTTAAAAGAGCAGCGCTCTATTAGCGTGATTTTAATCAGCGTAGACGACTTTGGGCACATTATTGATGCCCATGGCCGAAATGCGGGCGATGATGTGTTAGATAAGGTTGTGGCGTATCTTTCTGACCACTTACGTGAGCAAGATGTGCTAGGTCGTTGGAGCAGTGAAGAGTTTATTGTGTTACTGCCTCAAACAGGCCCGCATGAAGCCTTCGATACTGCACAAAACTTGCGTCATGGCATTGCCACATTAACGCCGCTAAGTGAGTCGCCGCAGCTTCAATTAACCGCCTCTCTGGGTGTATCGTTCACTGCTACCACTCGTAGCATGAATGAAGTTACTGCCCATGCAGAAGATGCGTTGTATCAGGCGAAAAGAGATGGTCACAATTTAGTGCGTATGCAGCTTATCGAATAGGTAAGCTGCTAAATTTTGGTTTGAAATTTAGCGTACAAGCTTCAATATATAACGCTTAGCATCACCACGTGTATTAGCTGTACTAAATTGTATTAAGCTGTATTTGGTATACTGAGGTGATGCTTACGCTCTTCTTAACTGGGCAAACAAATTGCCTATGCCGTTTTGGCTGCCCTGCTACGTTTTATTATGCCTATCACACCAGTGGTGAGTGCCACACCCGTTAATATCATTACCCCACCAATAATGGTTTGTAACGACAAGTGTTCTTGCAAAAATAATACCCCCCAAATAATGCCAAACAACGGCACCATGTAGGCCACCGAAATCGCTTTTGCTGGGCCCACATTGGCAATCAATTTGAAATATAGGATGTAAGCAATAGCGGTACCTAAAATGGCCAGCGCCACAGCATTTAGCCATGCATTAGCACTTGGCATCGTAGCTGGTAATGTACTTAACGCGAACGGCGCTAACATAATAGATGCCATCGCTTGGCTTCCTGTCGCCACCACTAAAGGCCGCACGCCTTGTAGCCATCGTTTCATCATGCTGGCCGCAATGCCGTAGCAGGTAGTAGCAAGTAAAGCAGTTAGAATAGGCACAAAGCTAATATCACCTTCCCCTAGCTTTTGCTGGCTGATAACCGTCACCCCTAAAAACCCGAGAGCTAAGCCTGCTATAGCAGTAGGAGTAAGTTTATCGCCCAGCCATAGCCACGCGACCAGCGCGCCAAACATTGGCGCAGTAGCGTTTAAAATAGCATTAACCCCAGCCTCTAAATGCAAACTACTGTAGTTGAACAACACGAAGGGCACGGCCGTATTCGCTAGCCCTACCAGAGCAATGGGAAACCAATGCTTGAAAATTTGGCTCACGCCACCGGTCATCATCAAAATAGGCAGTAACACACTGGTAGCCAGTACGGTACGAATGGCAACCAATACATAAATACCAAACTCAGGCGCCGCCACACGCATAAAGATAAATGAACCGCCCCAAATAGACGCTAACAATAACAGTGCAGCAATATCTCTTAAGCCCATAATACGCCTTGCGCTCCTTCTAATTTTAATAAGTATTGCTTGCGTTCAAGCCCACCTGCGTATCCCGTTAAGGTTTTATTGCTTCCAATAACTCGGTGACAGGGTACCACTATCGCTATAGGGTTGCGCCCGTTGGCCATGCCCACGGCACGAACTGCTTTTGGATTATTCAGCTTATTGGCAATGTCTGCATAACTGGCGGTTTCACCATACGGTATATCACATAGCGCCTTCCATACCCCTTGCTGAAACGCAGTGCCTTTAGCATCAAAGGGTAAGTCGAATTGGGTGAGGCTTCCATTAAAATAATCTGCTAGCTGCACTTTGGCCGCTTCAGTGAAATCATTACTGGTAGTGCCACCGTCAACGTTACCATTAACGCTATCTACAAAGGCAATCGCACTAATTCCTTTGCTAGTTGCCGCTATTTCAATAAGCCCTTGTGGTGAATCAAGGTAGCTTTTGCATACTGTCATGACTAATTCCTACTGATAGATTTATACCCAACAACACGCTAACTATTACTTAACTGCCACAACTGTAGTGTTAAGTAACTTTGCCATGGCGCCGCCTTTTGCGGCAACACCGGATATTTCTCGGCCATTTTTCTTACAATAAGGTCGCCAGCCAAGTACACATCAGGGTTACGTTCACCTCGCATCTTAAGGTAATCTAAGGTCCATTGACCAACCCCTTTGATTGACAATATTTCATCATGAGTAGGCTGGTTACCGTTACAAAACAACGCCGCAAAATCACGAAGTGCAAGCTTACGGGCATTAGGCATACGCAAAAAAGTTAACTCACTATTGGCAACCGCTTCGGGTTCAGGAAAGCAATAATATTGGTTTTGCTCGACAGACTCCTCAGTGACTACCGCCCCTAAATGCTGCGCAAGCAGCCCAGCCTGATTAATTGCGGCTTTTACACTGACTTGCTGCCCAACAATCGCTCTGCACCCACTTTCAAATACAGTCCATGTACCAGGAAGCCGCAACCCTTTAGTAAGAAGGTTATCAGGCAAGCCCGCTGCTAATAGCGATTTTTCTATTAACTCTGGGGCTGCATGTAAATCGAGCAGCTGCTTGATTTGTTCAACCGTTTTATACACGTAAGACAAATTTGGCAAACGCATTTTCACATCGAAGCCATTTGCGCTCTCGTTGAAAGTTGCGCTAATAAACCCCAATTCTCCCTTAACGCTGATATAACGACAGTAGGTATCTTCACACACCTCTTCTACGCCACGAATAGCGCGCAAAGCAAGAAATTCACGTACTTGCTGCCAGTGGTAAGGTGGCCTGAAGTGCAACCTAAGAGATATTTCAGGCAAAGCAGTATGGCGTTTGCTTCGTAATTCGGTAGGCGTTTTTTTGCAATAGGTTTGCACTGCTCGCTGAAGCTGCCTTGTAGAAGCATATCCGGCGCTAAACGCGATGTCAGTAAGCTTCATGGTAGATTGTTGCAGTAGCTGCTTAGCAAACAGCACCCTTTGTAAATCTTGATATTGTTTGGGCGACAACCCCGTATGCGACACCATGAGTTTATTTAAGTAACGCTCACTAATACCCAATCGGCTTGAAATAGTGGAAATAGACTGCACGGGTATATCACTTAATAGCGTTAGCGCTCTTGTCACCGTTGTGCCTACCCCTAACCACGCAAAAGAAGAGGGTGCGCTGTCGGGCCTGCATCGTAAACAGGGACGAAAGCCATCGCTCATGGCTTTAGCAGCGTGGTTATAGTAGGTCACGTTCTTTTCATCTGGCAATTTGGCAGGGCAAATCGGCCGACAAAATATGCCCGTGGTTTTCACCGCCACAAAGAAGCGACCATCAAAACGGGCATCTCTACTTACCCTAGCTTTAGCGTAAGTATCGCGGTGCTCATTGTCTACATGCGCTGAATCTTTTATGTCAGTGTTCATACTATGGCTCTGGTTGATGTGCGGGTTTAAACAGTCACTGCGCTATTAAGAATTAATTGTATCCTGTTCCCCTTGCAAGGGTGCGACAAAATCGGAACTGACAGTAAAATATCAGTAGAGTTGATAATCGCCACTAGCAACCGCATAATGGCGTAAAAATAATAGTGCCTGCCACCTTTGGGGTGCGCCCTTACAGAGCCCAATTCATGTTGCAAACCACGCGCAATTTAGTAACGCGCCTGATTAGAATTAGCCTATTCTTTTTCACGCTTATCGTGACACTTCCCGCATTAAGCGCCGATTGGCTTTCTGACTATGCCAACTATGTGCAGCGCGAGGCCGCAAAATATAATGTGCCCGGCTATACCTTTGTTTATTACGAGCAAGGCAAGGCACCACAAGTTTATGTCTATGGCAGAACTCACAAAGGCGGGAAGCGGATCACCGAAGACACCGTCTTTCGCCTAGCCTCGGTATCAAAAACCTTCACCGCGCTTCTTTCTGCCAAACTGGTTGAACAACAACGTTTGCATTGGGACACCCCCATTTCCACCCTGTTACCTGATATTCCCTTTGCTGTGGACGGTATGGAAACATTGCAGCTTCAGCACATTGTGGGCCAATCTAGCGGTTTTATGCCCAATGCCTACGACAACTTAATTGAAGCCGACTATTCGCTGCAACGGGTGCTAACGTCATTGAGTAAACTCGAGCCCTTGTGCGTGCCTGGCGAGTGTTACACCTACCAAAATGCACTTTTTGGTGCGCTCGAATATTACCTTACGAACAACTATTCGTCTTATTCTCGGGAAATACAAACTCAGCTGTTTACGCCACTAGGCATGAATACCGCTAGCGTAGGAAAAGGCGGATTACTTGCTTCTGGGTCTTGGGCTCGCCCACATATTGCTATTGCCAGAGACAGGTGGCGTGAAGGTGCTGTAGAGAGCAACTATTATCGCTTTTCGCCTGCAGCCGGGGTGAACGCCAGCATTACCGACATGACCATTTACTTGCAGGCGTTGCTAGGGGAGTTCCCTACGGTGATCTCACCCGACATGATTGAGGAAGTCACCACACCACGGGTTAAAACCCAGCGCGAAACTAGGCGCAGAGGTTGGCGAAAAATGCTAAAAGACGCCCATTACGGACTAGGCTGGCGAGTTTATGATTTTGACGGCAAGCGCATTAACTACCATGGAGGCTGGGTAAAAGGGTATCGTGCTGATGTGGCGTTTGCGCCTGATTATAAAACCGGATATGTGATGCTGATGAATGCCGAATCGAATATGATCAATTCCACAACGGCTGAGTTTTGGAAGCGTTATTTTAAACAAGCAGAGGCTAAGGAATAGGCTGGCACTTAAAACCCGTTTGCTATTACGAATACGAATTTTAAGCGCCACTATATGTTAGTTCTTACGTTAAGCCGCCGAAATTAAGGCTTTAAGTAGGTATAACCGCTTAAGCAATTTTCGTAAAAATCGGTCCAGCGAACCCCTTCTTTCGGGTTAATTTTCCCACCTGATACTTGTCTGTCGATAAGACGTTTCACATCAGATGCCATAGCCCGCGGGTTGTATTGCATAATGTTGAGAACATCTTCAACTGAAGAGCCTTTCACCACTTCTTCAATGTAAAAATCTTCTGGATCGTCATCGTAGCTAAAGATGTGAACTTCATTCAAGCGACCAAACAAGTTGTGCATGTCACCCATTACATCTTGATACGCGCCAGTTAAGAACAAGCCGATATAGTAAGGCTCATCTTTCTTAAGCGGGTGCATCGGCAATACATCAGTAATTTCACGGCCTATCGAAAACTGATCAATTTTGCCGTCACTGTCACAGGTAATATCAACCAATGAGCAGTTTACCGTTGGCTTTTCGTTCATGCGCGTAAGCGGCACTACGGGAAGCAGTTGGTCGATAGCCCATGTATCCGCAGCCGACTGAAATACCGAGAAGTTACACAGGTATTGCGAAGACAAGCTGTAATCTAACTCTTGCAGTTCTTCAGGTACGTATTCTTCTTTGCGATACCATACTTGCAAACGCGCCATGATATCCCAGTATAGGGTTTCAATTTTAGCCAATTCTTCCAACGACAATACGCGCAATTTAAAGGCACCGAGTGCTTGTTCTTTATATTGCGACGCATCGTTATACACTTCGTGCATATTGGTTTGATTCTCGAAATCGTCTGACAACTCACGCATATTTTTCAAAAATACGTGTTCGGTCTCATTTTCAGACGTGTCGATTTGAGCCGCATTCGACTTAATTTCACCTACTATCTCTGTTACTACACAACTGTGGTGTGCAGTGATAGCTCGGCCACTCTCACTCACTAAGTTTGGATGCGGTACGCCTTCTAGGTCGCACATCTCTTTCATGCCGTAAACCACATCGGCAACGTATTCTTGCATGCTGTAGTTACGAGAAGACTCGTTAGTAGAGTTACTACCATCGTAATCAATACCTAAGCCGCCACCTACATCAACATAATCTAGTGGAAAGCCCATCTTGTGCAAATCTGCATAAATACGCGCGCCTTCGGTCATGGCCTCTTTTACTGCACGAATATCGGTAAGCTGACTACCAATGTGGAAATGCAATAATTTAAGGCAATGCGACATACCTTGTTCTTCAAGATAACGGGCAGTTTTAATAATTTCGGTAATGGTAAGGCCAAACTTAGCGCGTTCGCCACCAGAGCTTTCCCATTTACCACGGCCTTTCACCGTCATTTTAGCGCGCACGCCGATAATAGGGTCTATGTTCAGTTCTTTAGACACTTTTACTAACAGCAGTAGTTCACTGTACTTTTCAACCACAACGACTATTTTGCGACCAAGCTTTCTACCTAATAATGCTAGGCGCATAAACTCGTCGTCTTTGTAACCGTTTAGGATGGTCAAAGAATCTTCGTTGGTGTTCATGGCAAGTACGGTAAGCAGCTCGGCTTTTGAGCCCGCTTCTAAACCATAGTTAAAAGGTGCACCTGCCTCTACAATTTCTTCTACCACTTCACGCATCTGGTTTACTTTTACCGGATACACGCCTTGGTAAAGTCCTTTATACTCAGCTTCTTCAATAGAGCTGCGAAAGGCTTTGTTCAGACTAGCGACCTGAGAACGTAAGATGTCGTGAAAACGAACCACTACAGGGAATTGAACCCCTTCTTTTCGAATCTCTTCAACAACCGATTTAAAATCGATGCGAATACTGGGATCATCAGGAACTGGAGTCACATGCACGTTACCATTTTCACCAACCTGAAAATAGCCGCCACCCCATTGAGACACGCCATAGACGCGCTCTGCTTCTTCAATGCTCCAATCTGACAATGTAGTCACCTTTTAAAAACTATGCTGAACGCTGCTGTTCAGAAATTAATGCGAAATAGGGCGGTATTATAGACAACGTATAGTGTGGCGCTACGTAAAATATCGATTGTCTCGACTAATTTTGTTTATCGACAGATTTGCTCATCGAGATCGTGGCGTGTAGCCCACTCAATGATGTGCGCTTTTGCTCCATCGTCAAATATAGGGTCTATAGTTTTAAGAAACGCGCCCGTGTTCTTGGTACGCATTAATTTGAAATTTTGCTCACTAAAGAACTTAGCGGCGATATGTTCGGCATTTGTTGTCTCGTCCTCAAACCACACTTCGCTTCTTTGATTACGCCTATCGAGTTGAATAGGGGCTTTCATTCGAGCAAAAGCCACAGAGTCTGGCACTTCCCATGTACGCATATCTACTATGTTATCGAAGGCTCGACCTCTCCTAGCGTTGAGCGTATCGCCTAGTGCTGCTAGATACTGAATATCAGTGCTCATATCCCAGCGCCCGCGCAGTGTTACCAAAATAAGATCTTGAAACACTTCAATGTGATAATGCTGTTTTGACATCTGACTAACTGCAATCCCTTTAAAAAGCTCGACAAAAGTAGCATGTGCAATGGTAAAGGTGATTATTGTCGTTGTACAAGAAATGTCTTATCTTTTTCACAGAAAAAAATGGTGCAGACTGGCAGGTGAATTTAATAGGAAATAATAAAAATACGAAGAAACAAAAACTTAGGTACAAGAACTATCACTGGGATAGAAACAGTAGCAGGCAGTTTTATACCTGCCACTGATATTTTATACCTTAATCGTCACCAAACTCTCTCACGATGCTGTTAATTGTTTCTTTTGCATCGCCCAATACCATACGGGTATTGTCTTTAAAGAAGAGCGGGTTATCTACCCCTGCAAAACCAGCATTGGCAGAGCGCTTAAGCACAAATACGGTTTTAGCGCGATACGCTTCAATAACCGGCATGCCGTAAATTGGGCTACCTTTCATTTCTTTTGCGGCAGGGTTCACCACGTCGTTAGCCCCAATAACAATCACCACGTCGTAGTTTTCCATACGCGGGTTAACATCATCCATTTCATACAGTTGGTCGTATGGAACATCAGCTTCTGCTAGCAGTACATTCATATGGCCCGGCATACGCCCTGCTACCGCGTGAATGGCGTAGTCTACCGTGCACCCGTTCTCTTCCAATAGTGACTGCATTTCGCGTACTGCGTGCTGCGCTTGTGCTACTGCCATACCATAACCTGGTACTACCAATACCGACTGCGCCGCTTCTAATACATAAAATGCATCTTGGGCAGACAAAATCTTAATTTCGCCTTCAATTTTTTCACCCGCTTCCACCGGCTTCGAAAACCCAGACAACAACACATTCATTAATGAGCGGTTCATTGCCTTACACATGATGTTAGTGAGAATAAGACCTGAAGCACCTACCAGTAGGCCAGTAACAATCAAAATAGTGTTGCCGGTTGCTAAACCTGCCGCCGTAGCCGCTACCCCTGAATAACTATTCAACAAGGCAATAACCACTGGCATATCGGCGCCACCAATTGAGATGGTTGCCCACAGGCCGAAGCTTAGCGCCAGCGCAATCGCGCAGTACAGCCACAGTGTATTTTGAGGTTCAGTGGTAAATAAGTACCCTACCACCAGCATAGCAATTAAATGCAGTACGCTAAGCTCACGAAGACCAGTAAAAATCACGGCTTTAGATGACATTTTGCCTGACAACTTACCCCAAGCGACCACGGAGCCAGAGAAAGTTACGCCCCCCACTAAAATCGTGAAGAACAAGGTAATGTACGTAAACGCAGTAGCAGTTTGAAGTGCCACCATGCTCATGCCAGACAATGTAGCCCAACCCAGCAATAATGAGGCTGCTCCACCAAATCCGTTAAACAACGAGACCATTTCTGGCATGGCTGTCATTTCCACCGATTTGGCCTTCCAAGCACCAAAGGCACCACCAATCACAACACCTAAGATAATCCATTGGTAAGTGATAATTTGCTGGTCGAGCAATGTCACTACCACGGCAATCAACATACCTACAGCAGAAACAAAGTTACCTCGTTTTGCTGTATCTGGATGGCTAAGTAATTTTAGCCCTAAAATAAACAACGCTGCGGCTACAACGTACGCAAGATTGATTATGGTTTCGATATCATTCACTTGCATACTCCTTATTTTTTATCTTTCTTTTTGAACATGCTAAGCATGCGATCGGTTACCAAGTAACCACCCACAACGTTTATACTGGCAAGTGCTACCGCCGCCGTTCCTAATACCGTGGTCAACACATTGTTGTCGCCACCAGACGCGGCCAATGCGCCCACTAACGTAATACCTGAAATAGCATTAGAGCCCGACATTAATGGCGTGTGTAAAGTCGCTGGTACTTTACGAATTAGTTCAAACCCAAGAAAACCAGCAAGCAGCACAATAAACAGTAAATAGATAATCTCCATGATTACGCTCCTTTGTAGGCGTTGGTTAACATGTCATTGGTAATTGCGCCGCCATGAGCAATAACACAGCCACTTAAAATATCGTCTTCTAGATTCAAACCAAAAGCGTTGCTTTCGGTGTCGTAGAATTCATCTACCAAGTTATAAATATTGTTCGCGTACATATCGGTGGCTGCGCGGGCAACCGCTTGGCTCCAGTTACCTGTGCCTATCACAGTTACGCCATTTACTTGAGCGACTTCACCGGCCACCGAACCTTCAACGTTACCGCCAGATTGGGCTGCCATATCAACTACCACACTACCTGGCTTCATTAGTGCCAAGGTATCTTTGCTAATTAACACCGGTGGTTTGCGACCAAATAGCTGTGCCGTAGTAATAACAATATCTGAATCAGCAATAGCATCACGCTGCGCGTCTTGCTGCTTCGCTTTTTGTTCATCGGTGAGTTCTTTGGCGTAGCCGTCTTTAGTTTGACCGGTTTCGCCAATATCGATTTTAAGAAATTTGCCGCCTAAAGACTCCACTTGCTCAGCAACAACTGGGCGAGTGTCGTAAGCCAACACATTTGCGCCTAAGCGTTTCGCCGTTGCAATAGCTTGTAAGCCAGCCACACCGGCACCAATAATAAATACCTTAGCGGGCTTAATTGTGCCCGACGGCGTCATCATCATAGGTAATATAGAAGGTAGGTAGTTCGCCGCTTGCATCACCATGACATAACCAGCAAGGCTCGCCTGTGAACTTAGCGCATCCATTTTCTGGGCTCGAGATGAGCGGGGGATCATTTCAACTGAGATAGCCGTTAAGCCTTTGTTTGCTATTGACTCAACCAGCGGTTGCTCAAAGAAAGGGTCGAGATGGCCAACCACAATGGCCCCTTTTTTCATCACCGACAGTTGGGATTCAGCCGGTTTATTTACGCTTACAAGCATATCGGCTGTTGATAACGCACTATTCACATCATCAATAATAATTCCACCTACATCTACATATTCGTTATCGGCATATCCCGACAACAAACCCGCCCCACTTTCTATGTGAAGCTCAGCCCCTTTTTTCACCAAACGTTGCACACTTGATGGGGTTACTGCACAGCGCTTCTCCACATTGGATAGTGGCATCGGTATTTTCGATTCGTTTAATACTATGATTTTCACACGCTTCTCCTCACGTCCAGGCTCCACGAGAATGACATCCTTTATAGATGAACAAGCCATTTTATTCACTTATGCTTAACATGCCTTTTGGAAATCAAATCTATTTTCATTCCGAAGTTGCGCTAAAACACCTTTGTCCTGAGTACTAAAAATTGCGTCTAAAGTTGACTATTGTTATTACTCAGCAAGAGAACTTACGATATATACTTATACTCAACTAGTATTATTTAGCTACGACTCATAACTAGAATTCATATAGAGTTGGCATAGGAAAAAACAATAAATCACAACTCGGCCATTAATTTCATGAATGAGTCAGTATTTACGAGGAAGTTGGCTGGATTTAGTTACAAATAATTAAGGCATGCAGCATGATCAGAGTACACTTCACTGATGTATAAAGATGAAAATTAACGAGAGTATGGCTATGTTCGGTATTTTTAATTCTAACCCATCTAAAAAAATGCGTAAGCAATACAATATTTTGTTGGAGAAAGCCATGCAGGCTCAACGCAACGGTGACATGAAAACCTACGCAAAATTAACCGAAGAATCGGAAACCTTGTGGGGTGAAATTGAAGCCTTAGAGAAGCAGCCACAATAAAAATGAGTAAAGTATAGCGCGCACTTTCATACCAGTTACAATAGCGGCATTAGTTTTCGGTATTGCAGCGCCAATGATGCAATGCCTGATTGTTGCGGAATTGCGTTATGTATAAAAGTTTTTTGGTTTGTTTAGCTATTGTGGCGGGGCTTACCGTATATCAGCCTACGGCAACGGCGATGGATGCCGGACAATACTACTATTTCATTTCCGACAAGTGCATTCCTAAAGGTCCGCAGACCCCAGAAGAGCGTGGCGCTGTTACCCCTGACGTATTGTTGTTTGAAGTACTACCTGCTGGTATTAGTGACTACATGATTAACATGAATACTTCAGCGCTGAGCAACTACAATGAAGAGGGAGAAGACTATCTAACCAGCTTAGAAGAAGAGCAGGTGTACACCGCAGGTCAGGTAACGGCAAATGCGAATTATACCCAACACGATTTTATGCTGCAGCGCGAAGCCATTGGGCTAAAAGCATTAATTAACGTTCTTAATGCGTTTTCTCAGCATCAAGCTGATAAAGGCTATTTTTATAAAAAGCTGCTCTCAATCACCGACCCCAACACTCGATTTAAAGCCGTAACCCGCGTGCGCCTTACCGACGTAGCTCAAGAAAATAAAATGCAATTAACGGAGTACGCTTCACGCTACTACGTATTAGATAACCAAGGTACAGCATCAAGTACCCCATTTATTGAAGTAGATCATAGCAAAGCGTTACGTCAAGATATTCACAGCACTACCAGCCCGTACCGTATTTATACTAAGCATGGCGTTTGTGGCGAACGTTGGGTGCCCTAGCTATATTGATAGTAGTTGCATTGATAGTAGCTACAATAGCACTAGTTTCGATGACACTAGTTTCGATATAGGGTTTTTATTAGATGGTAGCCAAAGCGGGTTTTAACTGGGCCATGCACCTTTAATACTTCTTTTTTAAATACAACATCGTCGAACGCTTTTACCATCTGGCCGCGACGAAACTCACCTAAATCGCCGCCTTTTTTGCCGGAAGGGCAAGTAGAGTGGCGCTTAGCCAAGGTACTAAAATCTTTCCCTTTTTTAAGCTGCTCTAATATCGCAAAAGCTTCTTTTTCAGTTTTAACCAGAATATGTAGTGCAGATGCCGATGCCATTAGCCCGCCTGTTTGTAGTGATTGAATTGACGCAAGTATACCCTATTAAGTAAAACCCGTTGACGAATCAAAAAGGAAATCTTTGCATAACTAACTAAAATGAACAAAGTAAGTTAAGTATTCAAAAAGAGTAAAATAATGAAACTAAGTTTAATCATTCCGTTAATACCCACATGCGCATAACCATTTTTTTAACCGTTTTTTTCTGGCTATTTAGCACTACTACAGCTCAAGCGGATAAGTGTGGCAGTACTAGCTGCTTAATAACACAGGTGGTTCCCGATGGCATAGAAATAAGAATACGCCCTAGGTTGCCAACCACTCATGCCTGCTTTATTCGATGGGAAAATTACCACTACACTGAAATTCTAAGATTAGAATCTAAGCCTTACCTTTTAAAAGATAAGTTTGATTTGAGTGGCGTTAGATGGCGATGCGATGATGCGAACACCTGTCCAAACTGGATGAAAGATGCTGGTTTGTGTAAGAACTAGTAAGTCATTATGATAATTTAAGCAACCTACGACTATCTCAATAATATCCGTAGGTTTTGAACCCTCTAAAATATAAGCTTTACCTATTTATTCATTCGCTTAGCTCGTACCCATCGAAAAATTGTAAACACTACTGCTGCACATATTGCCCAAAATAGTATGTGGTAAAAATTGTGATGGGCGCCTTCCCCTAGAAACGTATCAGTATGCGCATTCGCAGTATTCGTAAAAAAGAAAAAAGCGCTCAGTAATATGTAATGTAATCTCATGATTTAATCCCTCAATATTAATGTTAAGTCTTACAAGCTCAGCATGCCTTCCTTTTCGATAAACGAAATTATGTCTGCAAGGCCCTGCTGAGTTTTCATGTTGCTAAATATAAACGGTTTGTCGCCACGCATTTTTTTAGTATCTGCATCCATTACCTCTAGCGATGCACCAACTAAGTCAGCTACGTCTATCTTATTGATGATTAATAAATCCGATTTTGTAATACCCGGCCCACCTTTTCGTGGAATTTTATCGCCCGCAGAAACATCAATAACATAAATGGTTAGGTCAGAAAGTTCTGGGCTGAAAGTAGCACTAAGGTTATCTCCACCGCTTTCTACCAATACAAAATCGAGATCATTATGACGTGCCTGTAACTCGTCTATAGCCGCTAGATTCATTGAGGCATCTTCGCGAATAGCCGTGTGTGGACAGCCACCCGTCTCAACCCCCATTATTCGATCGGCAGCCAATGCGTCATTTTTCGTTAAAAATTCGGCATCTTCTCTGGTGTAAATGTCATTCGTAACAACCGCCATGTTGTACTTGTCTCGTAACGAAAGGCAAAGCTGACGAAGAAGGGCTGTTTTACCTGAACCAACCGGTCCTCCCACACCTATACGCAAAACTTGTTTTTTCATAATTTGTGTATCTCTTCTGGTTTATCTTTTTAATTTAATTTCGTTTCGGTCTTACGACCTGAACAACCGCGAGTATTGACTTTCATGCCACGCACTGGCCATCGTTAAGTGGGGTAGGCTATTACCTATATCGTTGTCACTCACATCATTTGCTCGAGCAATTAGCGCTTCGCAATTATTGCTTAACCTAAACAGGAGGTTCTGTGCTTGAGTCTGCCCCAACGGCACTAGCTTAGTCGCGGCAGCTACTTGATTATCTATATAAGTCCAACAGTAGCCACTTTGGGCCAATAAAAGATCTAAGTTGAAAGTGAAAGCGCACAGCGAATATGCGCTTACGAAACTACAATCTAATCCTTCAAGAAGGCCAGAATAGGGAGTGATATTAAAATCATCTAGTTGATTCATTAGGCGCATTAACGCCTTCCCCATAGCTAAATCAGATAGCAATAACTCATGACTCTCTCTACACGCTACAATATGCTCATTCCAATAGATAAATGCCTTCGTATCACCTACATTAAGCGCCTTATACAAACGATTGATTATAGGAAGGTCGGTCTGAGCGATAGACTCTGCCAAATTCACTTCTATCCAGCTTTCAGTACTCGCGCTGTCGGTAAGCCAACCATTTTCAGTAGCGAACTCTAAGCCTTGTGAAAATGAAAATCCGCCCACCGGTAGATTAGCGCTGCATAACTGTAATAGTCGCTGAAGTTGTAATGGGCTAGTTTGAGGAGCCGGCTTCATTTAATGCTCATGAGAGTGACTATGACCATGATTGTGGCCTGATTTTCCATAAGCTCCACTCTCAGGCTCAAACACAGCAGGTGTTTTATTGATACTTAACCCGTAGTTTTCAACAAGCTCTTCTAAAACATGATCGGGCTTAAAGCGTACCCACCGCTCACCAATTTGTAATGATGTATGGCGATTGCCCAAGTGATAGCAAATTTTCGAGAAGCTCAGCCAATCATCTGCAATAGCTGTAGCCACATCTTCGGCTTTTCCTTTTACAACAATATATTTACCGCATTCAGTTTTCAGTATTTCTCCAACAAGAAGTGGATGTCCTCGCTCTAAAAATACGCCGATATCTATGCCCGTGTCTGTGGTACTTTTAATCCGCGCTTTCTTTCGGGTGTCATGATCAAGGGTAATAGAATCATCAATATTCTCATGAATATGCGATAGACGTGTGTAAGCTAGTAACATTTATTTATTCCTTTAAAACAGACAGTAAAGCTGTGCCAATGGGAGTGTCGTTGCTGGCTCACATGTAAGTAACTCGCCGTTCGCTCGCACCTCATAGGTTTGAGCATCCACTTCAATAGTAGGTTGCCAACTATTGTGGATCATGTCATCTTTGCCTATGTTGCGTGTATTTTTGCAAGCACTTACCATACGTGTCATACCTATTTTATCTGGTACCCCAGCATCCAAAGAAGCTTGAGACATGAACGTCATTGAAGTATTAGCAGATGCCGATCCATGCGCACCAAACATTGGTCTGTAGTAGACGGGTTGAGGAGTGGGTATTGACGCATTCGCATCGCCCATGGGGGCTGCCGCAATAAACCCTGACTTAATTATCATTGCGGGCTTGATACCGAAAAAGGCAGGCTTCCAAAGCACTAAATCTGCGAGTTTCCCTATTTCGATAGAACCTACTTCATGGCTAATGCCGTGGCTAATTGCAGGATTAATTGTATATTTCGCTACATACCGCTTTAATCGAAAGTTATCATTTTTTTCAGTATCCGGCGCTAAGGGGCCACGTTGCTGCTTCATTTTATGTGCAGTTTGCCAAGTGCGCGTAATCATTTCACCCACACGACCCATCGCTTGGGAATCTGAGGCAATCATGCTAATAGCCCCCAAGTCGTGCATGATATCTTCAGCTGCTATGCTTTCTTTACGAATACGAGAGTCAGCAAACGCGATATCTTCAGGTATAGCCGGGTCTAAATGATGACAAACCATTAACATATCAAGGTGTTCATCTATGGTATTAATTGTGTAAGGTCGCGTAGGATTGGTGGATGAAGGTAAGACATTTGATTCACCACAGGCGCGGATAATATCGGGAGAATGACCGCCACCTGCGCCCTCCGTGTGATAAGTATGTATGGTGCGCCCTTTAAACGCACCTAACGTATCTTCAACAAAACCAGACTCATTGAGTGTGTCGGTATGAATTGCTATTTGAACGTCATATCGCTCTGCTACTGATAAACAATTATCGATAGAAGCGGGGGTAGTCCCCCAATCTTCATGCAGCTTCAAGCCACATACGCCTGCTTCTATTTGTTCTTCTAATGCTATAGGTAAACTTGCATTCCCCTTTCCTAAGAAGCCAAAGTTCATAGGAAAATCATTGGTAGCTTGAAGCATTTTATGAATATTCCAAGGCCCAGGGGTGCAAGTGGTAGCGTTGCTACCCGTGGCGGGCCCTGTTCCACCACCAATCATCGTAGTCACTCCCGACATTAGCGCTTCGTCTATTTGTTGTGGGCATATAAAATGAATGTGCGCGTCTATACCACCGGCCGTAACTATCTGCCCTTCGCCTGCAATGATTTCTGTGCCGGGTCCAATTTCAATATCAATATTGTCTTGAACATCTGGGTTACCAGCTTTACCAATAATAGCGATACGGCCATCTTTGATACCAATATCGGCTTTAATAATTCCCCAATGGTCGAGAATAACCACGTTCGTGATTACAAGGTCTGGCGTATCAAAACAGCTTGCTTGGCTTTGCCCCATACCGTCCCGAATTACTTTTCCGCCACCGAATTTCACTTCTTCACCATACTCGGTAAAGTCTTTTTCCACTTCAAGCCATAAGTCCGTATCACCTAAGCGAACACGATCGCCAATAGTGGGACCAAACATATGTGCGTATGAATGTTTATCGATAGTTGCCATTAGCTCAATACCCCTTGTACTTTACCTTGAAATCCAATGACCGTGCGGCTGCCTTGGTAAGGGATCAAAGTTACCTCGCGCTCTTGCCCCGGCTCAAATCGGATAGCAGTACTTGAGGTAATGTCTAAACGGTAGCCTTTGGTGGCTTCCCGATCGAACTTAAGCGCATTGTTCACTTCATAAAAATGATAATGAGAACCTACTTGTATTGGACGATCGCCCGCGTTAGCCACTTTAATCTTAATACAAGGTCTACCCACATTCAGCTCGCGGTCGCCTGAGTCTGTTTTTATTTCTCCGGGAATCATTTGCCTATGCTCCTGTTAAAAATTGAGACTTTTAAATAATAGGGTTATGAATAGTGACTAGCTTTGTGCCATCTGGGAATGTAGCCTCTACCTGAACTTCTGGAATAAGCTCACTTACTCCTTCCATCACCTGCTCTTTGGTGAGTAGAGTGCGGCCATAATCCATCATTTCTGCAACGGTTTTACCGTCTCGCGCGCCCTCGATTATTTCCATCGATATGTAGGCCATTGCTTCAGGGTAATTAAGTTTAACGCCCCGCTTTAGTCGCCTTTCAGCTAACAAAGCCGCAGTAAAGATTAATAACTTATCTCGCTCTCTGGGTAATAAATCCATTCTAAGCTACCTTTTCATTCTATTTTTAAGTAAGCCAAATACGAGGAACATTAGCTTCTTTTTGGATGTAAATTGGCCTGATTGTTTTCCAAATACTGGTAAATATGGCTTTGCACTCTTCGGTATGGTCGCCTAGGTATCGCACTACTAATAGGTCTCTTATGTAAGTTACGCTCACTTTCTGGCTAGGTTTGTCTACGCCATCTGTATGTGCAATTTGTTCTCTTAAGCGCTCTACCAACTGGCTTTTCTCATTCCCATTTATACGTACTTTCGGCGCATGGGCCAACATAGTGGCAAAAACGGAGTGGTTATTGAGGCCCGCAACGTGTGCACGAACATTGTTATTTGGGTTTAGATTAATTCGGTCATGAAAATTAAGTTTACCGTCGATAAACACTCGATTTAGTTGAGTATACCGGCCTTTCTTAAATGGCTGACCAGCGGCGGGTAACCCTAAGGAACTTATATCCCAGCCAATATAATGTGCTTGTGAACTTAACGATAAGTCCAATTGGTTAATTGCGTCTGCGCCTTCATAAACGATAGTTTCGAGTGGAAAGTTTTCACAAACACCCTTGCCTAACACGTTAACGTTACTTATTTGTATTTGCTTACTGTCGCCAATTGCTAAATTGGTTCTTGCTCGGTAAAAGCGATTGGCGCCTGGCGTAGTAATAAGCGCATGCGCTGAATCTTGAATACAAATTTCAATGTTGAGTTCATCACCCGAAACAATCCCTGCGGGAGGGTGAAGCAAGTAAACATGCGCACAATCTTCACCTTCAGGGTAAAATGCCTTCTGAACATTCAAAGGTCCGTGACGGCTAGTTTTAACTAGCTGAGACACATTGCTTTTAATGGCGAATTCTAGGAATAAGCTAGCCAACCACTTATTTTTGAGGCCTTTTACTGCACTGGCCTCATTTACAGAACTTGATGCACCCGATAATTGTTCACTCACAAACTCTTGTTTCATATCATCCATTTCAATACATAAGCTATACGGCTAAATACTTACTAACAAGTTCGTCGTTTAAATCCGGCATATCGCCTGTAGCAATTACCTGACCTTTTTCCATCAATGCAAAGGTTTCACCCACCGCTCTTGCGAAAGGAAGCTTTTGCTCCACTAACACAATAGTTAGCCCTTGCTCTTTATTTAACTTCAACAACACATCCCTAATGAGCTGCACAATATTTGGTTGGATACCTTCGTTAGGTTCATCCAATATCAAAATATCAGGGTTTAACACCAACGCTCGACCTATCGCTAACTGTTGTTGTTGTCCGCCCGACAAGTCCCCCCCTCGTCTGTGCAACATTTCCTTTAAAACAGGGAAGAGTTCAAATATATGCTCAGGTATAGTCTTACTAGTTTGCCTTTTGCAGTTTAAACTTATCTTCAAATTTTCTTCAACGGTTAGCTGAGGAAAAATATGACGCCCCTGGGGTACATAGCCTACACCTATCTCTGGTCGCGACTCTACCGAGGCTTTAGACATATCTTTATTGTTAATAGTGAGCTTGCCAGCGCTTATTGGCAACAGCCCCATAATGACGTTTAGCAACGTTGTTTTGCCAACACCATTTCGGCCCATAATAACGGTTCGAGAACCCTTTTCTATTTTCAGATTCACATCCCAAAGAATTTGAGTACCGCTATATTGTTGATCAATATTCTGTAGTTCTATCATAATGTTAATGCCTTCGCACAGGTTTGATAATGCTTAATGATCAGTTTCTTCGCCTAAATATACTCGAATAACTTCTGGGTTCGACTGGATATCATTCATGGTGCCTTCCGCAAGTACAGAGCCTTGATGCAGCACGGTAACTTGACGAGCAATTGAGCGAACAAACGCCATATCATGCTCGACTACCACCACGGAGCGTTCGCCCGCTAATGATGTTAGAAGTTCAGCGGTGCGTTCAGTTTCTTGCCCCGTCATACCCGCTACTGGCTCATCAACTAATAGCAACTTGGGATCGGCAGCCAATAACATACCTATTTCAAGCCATTGCTTTTGTCCATGGGACAATCGGCCTGCGGGATAATAGGCTTCATTTACTAACCCTATAGTTCGCAAAATGTTATCAATACTGTCTTTTTGCTCTGGGGAAAGTCTATAAAACAAAGATGCCCAAATACCTTTATCACCTGACAGACTCAGTTCAATATTTTCAAATACACTGAGCGCTTCGAAGACGGTGGGCTTTTGAAACTTACGTCCAATACCTGCTCTTGCAATTTCACACTCGTCCATACTGAGTAAATCTATGTTTTGGCCGAAATTAACTTTGCCCGAATCAGGCCGCGTCTTCCCAGTAATAACATCCATTAACGTTGTTTTGCCCGCACCGTTCGCCCCTATTAGGCATCGTAATTCACCTTTATTGATGTAAAGGTTCAAGTTGTTAAGCGCCTTAAAACCATCAAAACTTAGGTTTACATCTTCAACGTATAGAATTACACCATGGCGCGTATCTGGATGCTTACCAACAAGCTGAGGAGTTTTATTAGCAAGCTGAGGACTCTTAGTAGTTTGAGCGGTCATCATTCTAATTCCTTTTTAGTACCTACATGGGAGGGAGCTTCTTCTTTTGAAGTTGTAGGCCCACTATTAAACATTGATAGTTTGTCGAAGATATTAGGTAGCAAGCCTGCTATACCCTTTGGAAGTAAAAGCGTGACCAATACAAATAGTCCTCCGAGGGCGAAAAGCCAGGCTTCTGGCATAATAGCGGTGAATCGTGTCTTCGCGTAACTCACTACAATAGCTCCGATGATCGCACCATAAAGAGTGCAGCGTCCGCCAATCGCAACCCACACCACCATTTCTATTGAGTTGAGCGGAGAAAACTCACCAGGGTTTATAATGCCAACTTGAGGAACATAAAGGGCACCTGCTAAACCGGCTAACATTGCAGAAACGACAAATATCCATACTTTATAATGCTCTGGCTTATACCCTACGAAGCGAACGCGGCTTTCTGCATCTCGCGTAGCGGTAATAACTCTTCCCATTTTTGAAGAAACTATAAAATGACTAATGGCATAACCAATTGCTAATGCAATGGCTGTAGCAACAAATAACCCAAGTTTGGTACTGGGGTTTTGCAAAGAAAAACCGAATATTTCTTTAAAATCGGTTAGTCCGTTATTGCCACCAAATCCCATTTCATTTCTAAAAAATGCCAACATCAGGGCGTATGTCATTGCTTGGGTCATAATAGATAGATACACCCCGCTTACTCGCGATCTAAACGCCAGTGTTCCAAAAATAAAGGCAAGTAACCCAGGCCCTAGAAACACCATCACAACCATCCAAATTGCACTGCTACTTCCTGCCCAATACCAAGGAATTTCTGTCCAATTGAGAAAAACCATGAAATCTGGAAGGTCGGGATTGCCATAAACACCCCTGTCACCAATTTGACGCATAAGATACATGCCCATGGCGTACCCACCGAGTGTAAAAAAGGCGCCGTGCCCCAAGCTAAGCACGCCACAGTAACCCCATACTAGGTCAACGGCTAAGGCCAAAAGTGCATAGCACAAATACTTTCCAAAAAGACTTACTGTGTAGTCACTAACGTGTAACAAAGCACCGTCAGCGAAAACCAGATTACAAAAAGTTACGTAAGCGGTTGATAGAAATAAGACGCTCACCACTACATGAAGGTTGCTCAGCGTTTTAAATTTCTCTTGAAAAACGTTTAATAAATTAGTCATTAGTCTGCGCTCCTACCCTTTTGTGGGAATAAGCCTTTCGGACGTTTTTGGATAAACAATACCAAGCCTACCAGCACGATAATATTTGCCAGCACAGACCCCGTAATAGGTTCAAGAAATTTATTAATTGTACCGAGTGACATAGCCGCAACTAACGTTCCCCACAAGTTGCCTACTCCACCAAATACAACGACTAAAAATGAATCGATAATGTAGGCCTGACCTAGGTTTGGTCCGACGTTGGTCAATTGACTAAGCACTACACCCGCTACACCCGCAATACCCGAACCTAAACCAAAGGTAGCAGCATCTACCCAGTCACTTTTTATACTAAGCGCGCGTGCCATGTCCCTGTTTTGTGATACAGCGCGAACGTGCAAACCTAATGATGATTTTTTAAGGATTAACATCAGTGTAAAAAACACAACGAGCGAAAATATAATGATGTATAGCCGATTGTAGGTTAACGAAAAGACGGGATTTATAACCCAAGATCCCGTCATCCATTCAGGCGCCTGCACCTGTCTATTAAGTGGAGAAAAAACCGTACGCACTAATTGCTGAAGTATTAAAGATACGCCGAACGTAGCTAATAATGTCTCTAACGGGCGCCCTTTTAAGAAGCGAATTACGCCTCGCTCAATTAATACCCCCACAAACCCCGAAACTAAAAAGGCAGCGGGAATAGCCATTAATAGCGAATATTCGATAAGGGACGGAAAAGTAATTTGTATGACATATGTAGTATAAGCGCCCAGCATAATCATTTCGCCGTGCGCCATGTTAATTACACCCATCACGCCAAAAGTAATTGCTAAGCCAATTGCAGCTAACAATAATACTGAGCCTAAACTTAATCCAAAAAATACATTTTCAATAAATCCGTAGCGGCTGCGCTTTGCGTCTATATTTTTAATGACTTCATTGAGCGCCGCAGCTAGTTCTGCTTCTTGCGCATTGCGCTGACTTTGTGGCAATTCCCTTAATATATTTGCCATGGTATTTCGCACTTCAGGCTGCAGACTACTTTCTAAATCACTAACAGCAACTAGTTTGGCTTGATGCTCACCCGTTTTTAGCTGGTTTAATGAAAGCACCACATTCATTAATTCTGACACTTCTGGGTCTTCTTCTTTATCAAGCCGTAGCGTGATAGCGTCTAACCCCATCGTGGACGGATTGTCGAGTAACTGCTTTACGGCTTGTAGACGTACATCCTTATTAGGGGAATTTAAGTCTAGTACAGCGATAGCACTTCGGATTAAACCCCGCAGTCGGTTGTTTGTGCGTACCTTTCTAATTTTCGACTTTTTAACCGATGCGAGTTCTGAGTCATGCAATACATCAGTTAGTTCGTACTCTTTACCTACCTTTATAGCGGCAACAAGCAGCCTATTTGATTTGATATAGTACAAGTCACCGTTCAACACTAGTGACAATATTTCTCGGGTTTTTGGGTGAGGAACTTGGCTAATTTCTGTTACCAAAGATTCCATTTGGTTCAACTTCGCGCTTGGCAATTTAGCTGCGAGTGAATAAAGTGCAGCGTCATTCTCATTGCTAGGTTGAACGGTCTGAACATCTGCTGTTTGTGCATATACAGGTGCTTTACACAAGCATATTAAGCAGATGAATAACCAACTAACCCACCGGGTGTGCGTTCGAATCATCTTATATTCCTCTTATACAAAGCTTAATGCACAACGTTTAAGCCGCTTCTAGATGCTCTTGTACTAACAGTGGTAAATACACTCTATTTAAAGTACGTTTGGGATTCAGGCTCTTAACGTCATGGAGGCTGGCTACTTGTATGTCAGTAGCCAGGCTTCTCCACTCTCTTTAAAACTTCTAACCCGAACACTTACCCGTAGTTACATCAAAATTTCCACAACGAAGTGGTGCAGTCCAGTCCGACATGAGGTTTTTTGAACTCGGAAGAAAGTCTGACCACGCATCACCAATCACTGTATCTGGTGTTTCCCAAACCACTTCAAATTGACCATCTTCTTGAATTTCGCCTATTAGCACGGGCTTCGATAGGTGATGGTTTGCATTCATAACTGCGATGCTTCCTGTGAGATTAGGCACTGCGATACCGATCATCGCTTGCTCTACTTCGTCTACATCTGTAGTGCCTGCTTTTTCTACCGCTTTTACCCACATTTTGAAGCCAATATAAGTTGCTTCCATTGGGTCATTGGTTACACGTTCATCATCACCAATGTAGCTTTGCCAACTTTCGATAAATTCATCATTTTCATCTGATTCAACACTTTGGAAGTAATTCCAAGCAGCAAGATGTCCAACAAGAGGCGCTGCATCAAAGCCCGAAAGCTCTTCTTCACCTACAGAGAATGCCACCACTGGAATATCTTCTGCAGAAATGCCTTGGTTGCCTAATTCTTTGTAAAATGGAATGTTCGCATCGCCGTTAATTGTAGAAACCACAGCAGTCTTCTTGCCTGTTGAGCCGAACTTTTTGATCTCAGAAACAATACCTTGCCAGTCAGAATGACCAAATGGGGTGTAGTTAATAAGAATGTCTTCGTCTTTAACGCCTTTCGCATTCAGATACTCTTTTAATATCTTGTTTGTCGTGCGTGGGTATACATAATCAGTTCCTGCTAGAACCCAACGAGTAGCACCGATATCATTCATTAAATAATCTACCGCTGGTATAGCTTGCTGGTTAGGCGCTGCGCCTGTGTAGAACACATTCTTCGAAGACTCTTCCCCTTCGTATTGCACAGGGTAGAACAACAAGCCGTTGAGCTCTTCAATTACGGGCAATACGGATTTTCTTGACACTGACGTCCAGCAACCGAAAATCACATCGACCTTTTCCTGTGCCAGTAACTCCCGAGTTTTTTCTGCAAACAGCGGCCAGTTTGACGCGGGGTCAACTACCACAGCTTCTAGCTTTTTACCCAGGATACCGCCCGCTTTATTCTGTTCTTCAATCATCATCAACACTGTGTCTTTCAATGTTGTTTCTGATATTGCCATGGTGCCCGACAGCGAATGTAGTACACCTACTTTAATAGTATCTGCCGCTAACACGATTTGAGAGCAAAATGTACTAACTATAATTGTGCTGGCGAGGGCGATCTTTTTAAATTTCATTTGAGTATTCCTTTTATCAATGTGATTGAATTAGCTTAGAAAGTAACTAGTGCTTCAAGGGCCATAAGGTCTACATCTACCCCATTTTGTTCACCCATTCGGTATTCAAATACCACCCATAGGTTTTTGGTAAAGGTATAGCTTGGTGCAATCGTGATAGCGCTGCCATCTTCTACTTCTGCGCCACTTGCATCATCGATTGCATAGTCGTGATAACGTAAAGTAATAGCAAAATCGTTCATTGCGTAATTGCCCATGATTAAGTAACCAGAGGCTTCTGAATCGATGCCATAGCGATAGGCATAAGCTGGAGCGTTTTCTGAAGTGTTATATTCAACGGCAAGGGTGAGAGAGCCTTCTATATACGCGGCCCACAAATTTACCAGTGTGGTAGTTTCATCTGTTCCGTCGAGCTTGTCGCTTGAATAAAAAGCTTTTGCAATTGTGGCTTCAGTGGGCGTAACTGCTAACATTGCTTCAAACGCAGGATGATCTGTATCCCTGTTCTCACCTTCTAAGTCCCCTAAATCGTTAACCAATGACAAGGCAACTTGGTAGCCATTTCCCTTGTAAAAACCTGAAACTCCCTGCTGATAACCACCGTAAAAGTATGCGGCATAGCCAGTTCCTGAGTACTGATAGAGACCCGTTGGTTCTTCCGTTTCCCAACCTGTATAACTAAGAAAACGTCCTGCTTTTACACTAAAATTTTCTGATACTGCGTAGGAAATAAAAGCTTGTTCAATGTCGACTTCCTCTCCAGTTCCGTTGTCTTGGTATTCCAAGTCAACTTGCGCTGAAAACTTACTGTCAAAACTATAAAGAAAATCTATTTCGAATTGATCTAAACCGGATGACTGTTCGGTGCCAACTCCTTCAACGTCAACTGACGACCACGACATATCAATAAAGCCAGTAACCGAAAGACTGTCAGTTAATTTAAATTTATCGTCCGCGTGCGCCGTACCTGTGAGACTCAAAGCGATAAATCCAACGGCCGCGGCCGGTTTTAATGTTTGGGCTAGTTTCATTTGCATTCCTTTATTAAAGTAATCAGCACATGGTCAGTGAGCTCTATTTATTGTGTTTATTTCCAACACGTTCATTATGAGTTTTGAATGCAATGAAAAGAATGCGCAAAAGCACGCAACCACCTACGTATAAATACGCATGGTTAAGTGGTTTAACTTATGTAAGATGGGAAGATCTAAACAACGAAAGTTCGTTGATAAATAATGTATTTCTTTGTAATAACTCAAAAAAACGTAGCACTTTAAAATGCAATCTAATCAAAAAATAATTCCGACCCGACGCAGTTACAATAAACTTGTTGCGAATGAAATGATGGAAGATTTCGCTTTGCGTTTTACCGCGAAGAAAGCTCGAAAGTGGTCTTTGAATAAGGTTGCAGGAACTGCCCTCGGGATTGTTTCTTTTCTCGTACTAGAAGCTATTGGTGGTGCCGCCACAATTAATTTTGGGTTCATTAACGTGGCATGGGCAATCTTGTCAGTGGTGTTTGTTGTATTTTTGACCGGCACGCCTATCAGTTACTACGCGGCAAAATACGGCGTCGATATAGACCTGTTAACCAGAGGGGCCGGATTTGGTTACATAGGCTCTACTATAACCTCACTAATTTACGCCTCTTTTACGTTCATTTTTTTCGCACTTGAAGCAGCTATCATGGCGATGGCCTTGCACATCCTATTTGGCATATCTTTGGAAATCGGGTATGTGATTAGTGCATTAATAGTACTTCCATTAGTTACGCATGGGGTTAGTTATATAAGCCGATTTCAGGTTTGGTCTCAACCTATTTGGGTAATACTTCAGTTAGTGCCTCTCTTTTTCGTATTTCAGCATCCTGACAGCAATTTCAAAGACTGGATTGCTTTTACTGGAATTGGCGAAAATGAAACCGAGGCAGGCAATTTCAACTTACTTCTATTCGGAAGTGCTTCAGCTATATTACTTTCCTTAGTTGCGCAAATTGGTGAGCAGGTAGACTTTCTGAGATTTCTACCGGAAAGACCCAAAGCTGGCAGATTTAAATGGTGGTTTGCTTTGATAGCTGCCGGCCCTGGTTGGATTCTTTTTGGCGCATTAAAGTTATTTTTAGGGTCTTTTCTAGCGTACTTTGCACTTACTCAAGGCATGGATATTGACTTAGCCGACGATCCTGCACACATGTATAACCTTGCTTTTAGCTTAGTTTTTGACAACCCGACTATAAGCCTTATCTTTGCCTGTAGTTTTGTGGTTATTTCCCAGTTAAAAATTAACGTCGCCAATGCATATGCAGGCTCATTAGCGTGGTCTAACTTTTTCTCTCGTGTAACTCGCACTCATCCCGGCCGAGTGGTATGGACCATGTTCAATGTAGTAATCGCATTGTTGTTAATGGAGTTAGGCATATACCAAACGATAGAGACCATGTTATCCGTTTATTCTGTATTGGTATTGTCATGGCTAAGTTCTGTCGTAGCTGATTTAATTATAAACAAACCGCTAGGTATTAGCCCTAAACACATTGAATTTAAACGTTCTCATCTATACGACATTAACCCTGTGGGGATTGGCGCAATGTTCGTGTCTTCTTTCATCGGTATAACGGGCCATTACGGCTGGTATGGTGAAACAACTCAAGCTCTCGCCTCATACGCTGCCTTTTTCTTACCTTTTATCTTGGTTCCTGTCATTGGAACGCTCACCGGTGGTAAATACTATTTGGTTGATAATAAAGTAGCTATTACACAAGCCAGCTGTGTATGTTGCATATGTGAAAATGAATTTGAGCAGGAGGATATAACTTTTTGTCCAGCCTATAGTGGGGTCATCTGCTCGCTATGCTGTTCATTAGATGTAAAGTGTGGAGATATATGTAGGCCAGAAGCTACGCTCTCCACACAATCCCAAGTGTTTTTTCACCGCTTTTTAAGTATCGACCTCCTTAAAACCTTAACTACCCCTATGTCACAATTTATAGCGCTAACATTTGCGCTAAGTTGTGTTAGTGCCAGCATATTATATTTAGTTTACCTTCAAGTACCTTCTACCTCAGATGCAAATGTACTCTTTGCAGATATGCTAATTAAAATATTTTTCTTACTCTCTATTATTATCGGTGTTCTAAGTTGGCTATTTATTTTAGCGAGAAGTGCTAACAGAATAGCCCTTAAGGAACTTCGTTCCCAAGCGTCAGCTTTGGCCGATGAAATAGGAGCCCATGAAGTAACGTCCATTGCGCTTGAAAAAGCAAAGAATGCTGCAGAGGCTGCAAATGAAGCCAAGAGCCGGTATTTAGCGGGATTGAGCCATGAGCTACGTACTCCATTAAATGTGATGCTAGGCTATTCACAGCTTTTAGGTAAAGACGGTAGTTTAAGTGAAAAACAACGGGACACTATGGGCATCATGCGAAGAAATGGGGAGCACCTCGCCAACTTGATTGAAGGCCTGTTGGAAATATCAAAAATAGAAGCTGGCCGCCTAACACTTCACCGTGATGAATTTAATATTAGAGCCATACTGAAACAACTCATCGATATGTTTGAATTGCAGGCAAGTAAGAAAGGTCTCAATTTTCACACTAACATCAGTACAAAGCTTCCCGATGTAGTGGTTGGCGATAAGCAAAGACTTAGGCAAATATTGATTAATTTAATATCTAACGCTATCAAATACACAGAGACCGGTAACGTTAGATTCGATGTTCAATATAGAAATGAAGTCGCGATCTTTGTTGTTGTAGACACTGGTTCCGGTATAAGCGAAGCACATAAAGAAACCATTTTTCAGCCCTTTGAGCAAATTAGAAATACACATACACAGGCGATTGGTGGCACTGGGTTAGGATTAACGATATCTCGCTCATTAACTGAATTGATGGGCGGCGAACTAAGCTTTAAAAGTTTACTAGGGAAAGGTTCAACATTTACTTTGCGCTTAATGCTTCCACGCATTATTCAACATCAAACCACGCCGGAAAATCATAGCCAACAAGTTTGTGCATACTCAGGCACGCGTAAAACTATATTAGTGATAGACAATGAGCCTCATCAACAGCAGTTGCTTAAAGATGTATTAACTCCACTTGGTTTTAATGTATTGCTAGCGGAAAATGAGAAGGAAGCGTTCTCTCAATTAGAAAATCACCACATTGACTTAGTTACATTAGATGTAAAATTATCTAACTCGAGTGGATGGGATTTGCTGTCAACACTAAGAATAGATAGTTGGTTGATGCCAGTACTCATGGTTTCAGCCAACGCTCGCGAGTTAGAGCACCATACGGCCCAAACCCAACTGCATAACGGGTATATTTCAAAGCCGTTTAATTTAGACTCTCTATTCAATCAAATTGGGCAGTTGTTAGAGCTTAATTGGGAATATTCCCCCAATGAAACCACAAGCATAACGCAGACAAAAAAACAGCTACGAACGCCCGTCACATCAGACCACTACAGAGAATTGATTACATTAGCTGAAATTGGGTATCTATCTGGGTTTAATAGCAAGCTAACGGAAATAGAAACCCATCATTATTTTTCGCCTGATGTAGAGTCAAATATAAAGCAACATATTTCCCAATGTAACTTTCCAGAAATAATCAGATATTTAGGTGAGTGTATTCATGAATAATATCAGTGATGTCGTGCTAGTTGTCGATGACTCCCCCGAGTCGCTGGGGATGTTAAATGTCGCATTAAATACCCAAGGTTTCACCGCGCTTGTAGCTTTAAACGGTATTCAAGCTTTGGCTATTGTTGAGAAAGTTAAACCCGACGTTGTACTTCTCGATGCCGTTATGCCTGAAATGGATGGTTTTGAAACCTGTAAGAGACTGAAGAAGATACTCCCTAACACCCCAATTATATTTATGACAGGGTTAACTGAAATAGACGATGTAGTAAAAGGTTTCGATGCAGGAGGGATTGATTACGTCACCAAACCTATTTCCCCTGATGAAGTCATCGCTCGAATAAAAACCCACATACAAACAGCGAAGCTCGCCTTGAGTGCACAAAGTGCGCTTGATAGGACGGGCAGCAATACTTTTTGTGTAAGCCCTGAAGGCCGCTTGTCTTGGGCAACTCCAAATGTTCATCAGTTTATCGAAAAAATATGTGGCAAGGACACTAGCCCGTGGGCGAGTATCTCAACAAAGCTTGCTCCTTGGCTTCAAAGTAGCGACTTGAAAGAGTCGGCTATATTGACAATAAACTGCTTTTTATCCCCTTTGCCCATTCAATATTTAGGTATTCAAGATTCCTATCACTTACTTAAAGTTGTAGAACCTTCGACGAGCAAAACATCTACATACTTACAAGAAAATTTACCTATCACCAAACGCGAATCTGAAGTTCTCTACTGGATTTCTTTTGGTAAAACGAGTTGGGAAATATCTCAAATTCTTGATATTAGTCCTCGGACAGCAAATAAACATCTTGAACAGATATACAAAAAGCTTGGAGTAGACAATAAAACCTCTGCCGCAGCTATCGCCCTGAGGCTTTTAGAACGTTAGAAATATACTTAAATGAAGAAATAAATTTACGTTAAATCTATCCACCTTAACTACATTTTCAACTGCCCATACCCCCCAATTCACTATTTTCGAACTTGCCAGCAATGATATGTTATATTATAACAATATTAACCTTAAATATTTTGAGCGAATTCCGATGAAGAGTAATAAACTCCCCGTTACTGTGCTGTCAGGTTTCTTAGGTGCAGGTAAAACAACTGTCCTTAGTCATATTCTTAATAACCGTGAAGGCAAACGCGTGGCGGTTATCGTTAACGACATGAGCGAGGTTAATATTGACGCTTCTATCGTTAAAAGTGATGTGTCGCTGAATCACAGTGAAGAAAAGTTGGTTGAGATGAGTAACGGCTGCATATGCTGCACGTTGCGGGAAGATTTGCTTCTAGAGGTTAACCGCCTAGCGACAGATGGCAGTTTTGACTACTTGCTTATTGAGTCTACCGGTATATCAGAGCCCCTTCCCGTGGCAGAGACCTTCACCTTTGCCGATGAAGACGGTGTGTCGTTATCAGATATTGCTAGTTTAGATACCATGGTGACAGTGGTTGATGCGGTCAACTTCAGTAAAGACTACGAAGAAGCCAAGTATTTACAAGAAACCGGTGAATCCCTTGGTGAAGAGGACGAGCGCAGTGTCGCTGATTTGCTCGTAGATCAAGTTGAATTTGCCGATGTTATCCTAGTCAGCAAAACTGATTTGGTAGACGAGGAACATGTTGCTAATTTAACCGCTATTTTGAAAAGCTTAAATACATCGGCAAAAATTATTCCTATAAATAAAGGCAATATCGATATTGATGAGGTGCTTGGCACACAACTATTCAATTTCGAGAAAGCCCAGCTTGCCCCAGGCTGGCTTAAAGAAATGCGGGGGGAACACACGCCAGAAACTGAAGAGTATGGCATTAGTAGTTTTAGCTATCATGCACGCCGTCCTTTCCACCCGCAAAAGTTTTATAACTTTTTGCATACCACCGAAAACTACGGAAAGTTACTACGCTCCAAAGGTTACTTTTGGTTAGCCTCGCGGCCTGAGTGTGCGGGACAATGGAGCCAAGCCGGTGGTATTGCTCATTATGGTTATGGTGGTATGTTTTGGAAAGCTCTGCCAAAGTCAGAATGGCCTGAAGATGAAGAATATTTGGCCTCAATAGAAAAGCAATGGATGGAACCTTTCGGCGACATGCGCCAAGAGTTAGTCTTTATTGGGCAAAACCTTGATGAAGCCACAATTACCAAAACCTTGGATACTTGCTTACTAGACGATGAAAGCCTTATAAAGGGGGTGGATTATTGGCGAACCCTTCCCGATCCATTTCCTCGTTGGGAGGGTTTATAATGGCACAAGCGCTAGCTGCTAACCCCTTAACCGAAAGCCCCCCGACTACTGATAAGCGCATTAAAAAGTCGAGTACGTCGGTAGAGCCTATTGTGCTTACCGATATCTATAACGACGAGTGTAATATTGCGATTTGGCAACGCCACTTAGACGATACCTTTTTAACCTCGTTAGCTACCTTCGTAAAAGGTGGCGGCAAGCTTACTGCTGCAAGACAATTAAGTTCCGATTCAGCCGAAGCCTATATTCGCACCTTAGCCGACGGCCAACCTTTTGCGCCCCAATTACATACCTATATAGCCGAGCTCGTCGACATGTTTATCTGCTTGTTTGAGGCTAATACCATTGGTTTTAGGTTATCAACATTAGACAAGGCCATGTGCCCTCGTTTTCATGTTGATAGAGTATCTTGCCGTTTAGTGACCACCTTTGTTGGACCGGGCAGCCAGTGGCTAGAACACGATAACACCGACCGCACAATGCTAGGCCACAAAAGCGGCGCATTAACCGATGACCATTCGGGTTTATATCGTACAGCACAAGATATACAAACCTTGGAAACGGGTGATGTCGCAATTCTAAAGGGAGAGTTGTGGCAAGGTAATGAGAACGCTGGAATAGTGCATCGTTCACCGCCGGTATCAAGCAGCCAACCGCGTGTTGTGATGACATTAGATTTGATTGATTAATTGATTGAGAGCACGCCAGCTAATTGTGTTCCTGCTTAGGTGACAAGTGAGTTGGCTTAATAGCAATACGCTAAGCCAACTGACTTAAAACACTTACCGTTTGCGCTATTAAGCTAGCTCAGGAACACTGCATTTGTATTGCTTGTAGATATCGAACTCACTAGCTGGCACTGGCTTTTGGAACAAATACCCCTGCCCATATTGGCAGTTTAGCTTCTGTAGCATTGCGTAACACATATCAGTTTCAATGCCTTCGGCCACCACCTCCATATCCAGTTCATGCCCCATGGCGATAATGGTACTGGCAATGGTGTTATTTGCAGGCATAAAGCTCTTGTCTATTTTTAATACATCAAAAGGTAAATTCTTAAGATAGCTTAGGCACGAATACCCCGTACCAAAGTCATCGAGTAACAGTTGCACACCCAGCTCAGATAACCTGTACAGCGATGCAACGCAGGCTTGCTCTTCCATAATGGCAATATTCTCGGTTACCTCAATATGTATACACTCTGCGGGCAACGATAAGCTAGCCAGAATATCTGCGAGCCTTTGCGCGAAATGCTGATCTTTAAGCTGATGTGATGACACATTGATTGCCATTGCATGATGCGTAGCGCCTGCATCATGCCATGCTTTGCATTGTTCACAGGCTTGTTGTAATACCCAATTTCCTATATCAATAATTTGTCCCGAATGCTCGGCAATAGGAATAAACTCATCGGGACCAATGGCTTCGTTATCTGGGTTAGTCCATCTTAATAGCGCTTCACTCCCAACTGTCACGCCATCCTCAAGCCTAACAATCGGTTGATAAACTAAGCTAAACTCATTGTTAGCAATAGCATGATGAAGCTGACTTACCAGTTTTAGTTTGCGGTTTTGTTTAATGGCCGATAATTTATCGAATGCTTGATACTGATTCTTGCCCGCCTCTTTAGCTTGGTACATTGCCGTATCGGCATGCTTTAGCAGCAATGAGGAATTAGCGCCGTTTTGTGGGTAGCAGGCTACACCAATACTCGCAGTGATATAGTAGTCGTTATTGCCAAGCTGCACAGATTTACTGATAGTGTCTAATATTCTATGGGCAATGAAATCAATGGTTTCAATTGATTCAAAACAGTCTGTTACCGCCACAAATTCATCACCACCAAAACGAACCACCACATCGGTAGCGCGAATTGCATCTGAAATTCGCTGCGCCATAGTGATTAAAAGCGTGTCGCCTAACGCGTGGCCTAAGCTATCGTTAATGTCTTTAAAGTGGTCAAGATCGATAAACATCACCGCGAAGGGCAAATTACTGCGCTCCGACATATTAATGGCTTTGTCTACAGTATGTTCAAGCAAGTTTCTGTTCGGCAAGCCCGTTAACGCGTCGGTATGCGCCATTTGTTTATTTCGTTTCTCGCTTTCAGCTAGGGCTTTCATCGCCTCTTCCCTGCTGGTAAGCCCCGATGACACAGCCCGAGAAATAAATGCAGCAAATAACAAAACCACTATTGATGACAAAATAATAATAGAGAGGGTAATGTTAGCCACGAAATTTACCGTTTTCTCGACGGGTATCTCAAAGTCAGAAGAGTTTGTTCTAAAATCCCTAAGCGATTTTACTATCTGGTCTTGTAGTGTTTGTTGACTAACATTACCCGCTTCATAATCGGCCAGCGCAGCCAATGAACTATTAGCACTTTGAACGTCACGAGTACAAATATCAATAACCGACTCTGTGCCAATAATTTTCATGATAAAACGCTCTGTATTACCAATCATCGACAAACAATCTAAAGGCTGCTCCCGAATGTTGAGAATGGTTTGACGAATATCATCTAATTTCACAGGGTGCGCGTCTGAAAAAAGTTCTGCGGGCGCAGAAATTTGTTCGCTTAATTCAGACGTGTATTTAAAGTGCCTAACATTTAATTGATGAAAGAAATTACTGTGATTTAGGGTAAAAAAACACCAGACGAGAATTAGCGCAAAGACGAAAAATGTAAACGTTAAAACAGGTAACGCCTTCCTTATGCCACTGTTCTTCACATCCATTGTTCAGGTTGCTCTTTTTATATGTGCTCGCTGCAAGCAAGTCACTGTTACATGTATGTACGCTAGCGGCGAACGATTATTTTTCAGAGTTATACTATTGAATTTATAGCAGGTAATCGTGTTTAAGCAAACGAACAGTAAGTTTTAAAAATTTTGTTATAAGCCTATATTCGATTTTAGATACGTAGGGCATGCAAACAAAGACCAATACTTACTTTTACCTTTCCTTTTTAACCATCAGCCGGCAAATTTTTTCATTCCTATCCCACCCAAGTTCTTTCTAAAATCAGCAAGCATCTGATATATTTATTTTTTGACTACAAGGATGAACATATGACAATAAACGCAAGTGACAAAGAAAGCAGCAAGGACGATAGTGATGTCAATATAACTTCAAAAGAAACGCTTAAATTTTGGGATTCTGAAGACAAGATATTTTTGATAAAAGTATTTACCGCCGGGTTTGTATCGATATTACTTTCTAAGCTCTTATCTTACGTCCTTCCAAAAATATCAAGCCCAGAACTAGTAACCACAATTATTAGCTTATTCTTCAAAGAGGCTGGTGTTGCTTTAATGATTGCTGCCGCACTCGGCTATACAGTCGAGTCAATGACAAGAAAAAAACAAAATGAGGAATTTAAGGTATTTCAGCAGGAAGTTAGCAAAGATGTATTAAGTGCCGTATTTAAAAAAATTATTCCCGACCTGATTTTTAAAGAAGTTAAACGATCAGTATTAGATCAAGCGCTTATTAAACGTGATGCTTCAATGTCATATGAGCTTAGTGAAATTACTGATGAGTTAGCCGCCCAACTAGGCCTCAGTGATTCTGAAAAAAATAAGATACTTGTTTGTGATGTAACTACTACTCATATACTTTATAACTTAAGTGATTTGGAAATTAAAAATCACCCCATCCGTTGTGGAGTATCATGTGATTTGGATCCACGGCTCCAAGAAGCCCTTGAAATACATGAAGCAACAATTGGTGACAATGAGCTTTCACATGATGAAATGAAAAAACTAATTTCCTATGGTAAAGGGCGAGGGGTCAAAGAATTTGAAACTACGGTCAACCTTCCATCAACTAAAGATGGTAAAGGTTTTAAGGTATCATTTTGCTCTAGAACTTTTAAGAAGTATGACGACACCGAGGTTTGGACAACGTTGACCCCCACAGAGTATATGGAGCTTGAAATTGGCTTCCCTCTAGGTATTGAGGTTGGAGCTAAATCAAATCACCCTGAAGATTTAGAAAGTGATCGACAGAACCCAAATGTTCGCAGAAAAAAATATAAACTAAATCACGGGGTATTCCCGTACCAAGGAATAACGTTTTGGTGGCACAAATCAAAACCAGAAAAACCTAAACAACCATTTGCATCCGCTGATGATAGGGAGTAAAATTTTGTCCCCCATTGAAGGGTTGAAATTAATCCTCAGAAGCGAACTTTCGTATAAAAAAGTTGTCTTAAATACACTGGTTTGCTATAGATATTAGGCTGACCAAGGAAAATCGGAGATTAATACATGTTAGTTACAACAAAAGATGTAGGTGTTTGGGATAACCCTGTTGGTGTTTGGGATAACCCTGTTGGTGTTTGGGATTAAGCCGTTAATAACAACACCCTAAGAATTTCTTTTAGCCCGCCTTATGACGGGCTTTCTTTTTTCATCTATTAACAACTTATTCTCTACTGATTCAAGCATAATATGAATCTACGTAGTCTATTGGATAGGCTTCGTAAGGACGAAGGAATAGCATTAAGGCTGTCAAAGAAACCCTTGCACTTAATCTAGATAAAAATGACCCTAGTAAGAATTATTGCTTACAAATATCTGTATCTACCAGCGTGTGGGTTCCATGATGCTTGAAGGCATAATAATGATAGCGAAGAAAAAAGCTTGTATAAAAGCAGTCAACAATGCATCGAATGAGAGTACATGGGGCTATTTGCGCTATCACTAGGATACAATAAGTAATCTGTATTGACGGATCGAATTCGAATAATCGTAAAGGCGTAATTAATACACTTTTACAAGCTCGAACTGCCAGTGAATTCCGATTTATTGAAGACAACGATGTCCCACCAGTTAAATTTCATGGCCAATATATGGTCTAACTCCCTCGTGTCAGCTGTTCTTCTGAAATCAGCTTCTTGCATATTACGTGGTTTTGCATAGCAAGCCAACTCATGGGCTTCCAGCATGTGCTTGACGCCTTTGCTAAAACCATCTCCGCCATAGACTACATACTTATCCATTTGCATCGACTGAGCATCATTCAAGGCATAAGGTATTTTCTCATCAGCTGTTCCGGTAACATTTTGCAGCTTACATTCCAAAGCAACTGCTACATTCTGCGCCTCATTCAAGACTAAAATATCTACCGTCCGCTTTTTGCCGATAATACTTTTGCCTACCGAAACCTCTTGATAAATCTTAATGCCTCGCCCAGAAAAGTTTTCATATATAACCTGAAACCCAATCCCTATATTTCGTCCCTGAATCTATACTCATACAACCTCTTTAAGCGTAGTTTAGCTCTAAATTTTTCTGTTCAACTGCCTCTATTTTGCATGTTCCGGCCCATTCCGATCACCCATTTCGGTTCAATCCGATCAGTGATTTCGGTCTAATCCGATCGCTTATTTCGGAGTTACCCGATCAAAAATGACGTTTTTCCGAAATCACTGATCGGAATCCCGAAATCTTCTTCTTTTTCTCACTAAATCAATTGGTAAGCTCAACTTCATCACTTTATTGAAGGAACGAGCTGCCATGGCGAGAAAGAGAACCGATATGAGAAAAATTAAAGACGTCCTGCGTCTCAAATTCGAAGTAGGATTAAGTCATCGAGACATCGGCCAATGCTTAAGTCTCGGTCCTTCAACCGTGAGTGAAATACTCTCGCGCTTTAAATCCAGTGATTTATCGTGGCCGTTACCGGGGTTCTAGGGATTTTCCCCTCTAAAAAGACATAATCCTCTGTAGACCACACCA